>ENA-OQIL01000001-OQIL01000001.1-human-gut-metagenome-genome-assembly--contig:-NODE-1-length-259070-cov-29.720664_pt1 | contig 259070 bp, 197 predicted proteins | sample MGYA00242583_ERZ504748 | MGnify/ENA primary metagenome ERZ504748 (study PRJEB26092, sample SAMD00036191) | human gut metagenome | host: Homo sapiens | study: EMG produced TPA metagenomics assembly of...
GCTGCTGCAAGGTTTACTGCTGTGGTGGACTTACCCACACCACCCTTTTGATTGATGATTGCAATGATACGCGTGTCTTTTGCGCTCTTCGAACGCTTAACGTCGCGAAATCCCACGGTCCCTCCTGGTGTATTTTATGCTGTTAAACGGAGGATGTTTCACGTGAAACATTCCGATTCATCATCTGTTATGTTTCACGTGAAACATAACAAGTAATTACTATCCATTATGTTTCACGTGAAACATCTAGGCAAGCGGATTCTTCTTCGCCATGCCATTAGCACGTGGAAGCGAAATAGCTGCCGGACGAGATTTTTTTAGAATGATAAACTCGCGATGACCCAAGCCATTTGGCAAATCTAAATCATCTGTCAAAAGTGTGGTGAACCCGCATATGCTAGCGGCAGTTAGACCAGACTGAAGTTCGACGTCTGACGGGTTTCCCTTAGTAATAACAAAGAGACCACTATCTATTAGAAATGGTGAAGCATACTCGACGAGAACTGGTAACGGTGCAAGTGCACGAGCAGTGACAACAGCAAACTGTTTCTTATGGCTTCGGGCATATTCTTCAAGACGATCATGAACCGCGTGAGCATGCTTGAGACCGAGAGCCTCAACAAATGAGTTGACGGCATCAACCTTCTTGCCAACCGAATCGATATAGGTCGCCTTACGTCCGCTAGCAATTGTCAAAGGGATACCTGGAAACCCTGCACCAGTACCCATGTCTAACAAAGCGCCTTCTGGAGCTATGTCTATATAGGGAAGCAACACAAGCGAATCAAGAATATGAAGAACAGCCGCATCTTCGATATTTAGGATGCGCGTAAGATTGGTGGTCTTATTAGCCTCCAAAACAAGATCAAGATGCTCAATACAGGAGCGTAGGGCATCATTGGAGACCTTCAAAGAATAGTCTTCACAATACGAAATTAGACGACTAAGCATCTGGCTTGTCTGTTCATCGGTTAGTACAAACAAGACAAACTCCTATCTGACAAAAATCAATGTATCAAGAACTTTTGACAAAAAAAGGGGACGTGGAAACCACGTCCCCTTAAGATAATCTCGTTTAGGTTATCGAGCAACAATCACAACATGACGATCGGGGTCAGAACCCTCAGAATGCGTGTCGACAGCATCGTTGCCGCGAAGAGCAATATGAACCAGACGGCGCTCGTAGGCATTCATGGGAGGAAGCGAAACGCTTTTGTGAGTGCGAACTGCCCGCTCGGCAGCAGACTGAGCCATAGAGGCAACCTTGTCCTGGCGGCGGCTCTTATATCCCTCGACGTCGACGACAACCGGATACCTAAAGCCAAGCTTGCGGCTCACCAACAGCGAGAACATAACCTGAAGGGCATCAAGGGTGCGACCATGACGACCAATAAGGACGGCAAGGTCGGGAGCCGTTACATCAAGAATCAGTTCGCCCTCGTCGCCCTCATACTCATCGATAGGAGAGTTGGCGGCGTCGAAATGCGAAAGGATGGAACGAAGAATAGAAATCGCAACATCGGCAATGGTGTCGAGCTCTTCGTCCGTAAGCTCTTCACCAGCCTTGTAGCGCTGTGCAATCTCGAGATAATCGCCCGCGGCCTGCGGGGCAACCTCCTCAAGCATATCCTCGACGATCTCTTCAGACATAACGTACTCCAAAAGTTAGGTACCTAAATAAGATTACTATACCGCTACTTCTTCTTGTGCGGGCGCGGCTTCTTCTCGCGACGCGTGACCTCAACCTGCAGCGGGGCGTTCTTAAGACGCTCCTCCTCTTCGGCCTTAGCCTTCTCGATAACCTTCTGCGTCACAAAGATCTGCTGGATGACCTGCCAGGCAGAAGACACGTCGTAGTACAAAAGAACACCAACGGGCAGGCTCCAACCCATCCAGAGCATCATGACGGTCATGACGACGGCCATCATGCGCATGCTCTGGGCCTGCTGACCGGTCTGATTGCGCGACATGTACAGCTGCGGAATCAGGGTCAGGACAGCAAACAGAATCAGGCAAATCAGCGCAGGCAGTGCGACCATAAAGCCATCGGCAAAAGAGGCACTCGGCGTGGTAGTCAGATCGGGCAGAATGTTGAAGAACGAGAAGGTGCCCTCGTTAAAGTACTGCGGCAGGTTGCGCAGAAGTGTAAACAGGGCGATGAGGATAGGCATCTGAATCAGAAGCGGCAGGCAGCCGGACAGCGGATTGAACTTGTTCTCGCTGTAGAACTTCTGCATCTCCTCGGCCTGACGCTGGGGATCGTCGGCGTAGCGCTCCTGGATCTCGAGCATCTTGGGCTGCAGCACCTGCATACGGGCCGTCGACTTGGTCGACTTGAGCATGAGCGGCGTCAGCAGCAGACGGACGATGACCACCAGGATAATGATGGACAGGCCCCAGTCGACCGCAAAGGTCTGGATGAGCTTGAGCAGCTCGAAAAGGATGTTAACGATCCAATCCCACATGTAATTTTTCCTCCGATAGCGAGTGCCCGCTAGGGCACAGGGTCATAACCGCCGACGTGCAGGGGATTGCAGCGAGCGATGCGCCTCACGGCAAGCCAGCAGCCTCTACAAACACCGTATTTCTCGATAGCCTGGACGGCGTAATGAGAACACGTTGGATAATAAATGCAGGCGTCAGGCAATAAGGGCGAAATAACCTGCTGATATATGCGAATAGGAGCGATGGCAACACGTCGCAAAACGTGATTGCTCATCGCTCCTCCCCGGCAACGCCGGCGCGTATCACAAGCGAACGCAATGCCTCGTTCATCTCCTCCGGCGACGAGATCCTCGTCTTAGGGGTCGCGAACAAGATGATGTCATAACCCGCAACGGGAAATCCGCAGCTGCGGGCGGCCTCGCGCATCACACGCTTAGAACGATTGCGCACAACTGCGCAACCGAGTCGTTTAGCACCAACGAAGGCGACCCTTCCAGAGTCGCCTTCGCCAACCGATTCACATATGGTCATTCGAATCAGAGGATGATTGAAACGACGCCCCTGACTGAACACATGCTCGAAATCTTGCCGAGACTTAATAGTCTTCATGCGAGATGTGTGTATCGCTGCTAGACAGTGAGACGCTTGCGGCCCTTGGCGCGGCGACGGGCGAGCACGGCACGACCACCCTTGGTGGCCATACGGGCACGGAAGCCATGGGTCTTGGCACGCTTACGCTTATTAGGCTGATACGTACGCTTCATCTTAAGTTCCTCCTGCTGCATTTCGAGTGTCCGCGAGGGCGCGGACGCAGATATAGACACGTGAGCTTGAAGATTGTAGGGAAATCAATGTTCAAATGTCAAGAAATCAAAGGTAAAAGGTTGCGCAGTTCACACGGTTCCGCCATAAGCCGGATGAGTTTTTGAGTATGACTCCAACTTTTCACGATATTTCACCGAGTTTTCAACAGGTCATGTTGCCAATGTTGAGAACTTTTCGCCCATTTTCCAAAGTTTTCAACATGTTTTGAAAACTTGTCGAAAGATGAGAAACATTGCGCGGTGAGCTACTATTTATCCGAAACCTTTTGAAAGATTGCGAGCGGCATGTCTGACGACTTTTACACCATGGTCGATTCCGGTGACCCGGCACCCGACAACGAGCACATCAACGGCGTACGCGAAGAGCGCAAAGAGGGCGAGCAGACATCGAAACAGACACCGAAAACCATGTATGCGGCGCGCATCGCCGTCTATGACGACATGCTTTCGACCCCGCGCGTGATCGTCATCGAGCCGCAAGACATCCGCACGTATCTGGAAGAGACGACTAACACCGTCTACCAGTGCATGAAAGAGCAAGGCGGACACATCTCACTCATGGTTATCCGCGAGATTGTCGAAAACTTTATCCACGCCCACTTTGCCGAGCCCATTATCTCGATCCTGGACGGCGGGGAAACTATCCGCTTTGCCGACCAAGGTCCGGGCATCGACGACAAAGAGCGCGCCTTCGACTTTGGCGTCACCAGCGCAAACAGCAAGATGAAGCGGTATATACGCGGCACCGGGGCAGGTTTTCCCATGGTGCAGGAATACCTGGAAAACGCCGGCGGGGCAGTCTCCATCGAAGACAACATGGGCAACGGCACCGTCGTCACGGTGAGCCTCGACCCCAAGCGCGTGCAGGAAATTGAGCGCGCGGGAGGGCGCGGGGCAGCCGTGCGCCCCGAGGCCCAGGGGTCGGAATACCCACTGCCGGGAGCATTTCCACAGCAAGCAATGATGACTCCGCAGCAAACCATGGCCGCGTCCCCACTACAACAGCCCATGGTTTCGCAGCAGATGCATCAACCCGGCATGCCGCCCATGCAGGACCCCCAGCCCGCGGGACAGACGACAACTCAAGGCTCGGCAGAGTCCATGGTCACGGCCGATTTGGATGCAGCCGTGATGCAGCAGGTGACGGGCATGCAAGGAGCTCGGCAGATGGGCTTCCAACCGTACCCGCAGGCATATCCGGGACAATATATGCCGCAGCAGGGATACTCCCAGCAATATATGCAGCAGTATCCCCAGGGCTATCAGCAGCCGTATCAGCAGATGCCGCAGCCGTACCATCCCTGGGCCCATCAGATACCGCCGCAGCCATACCAACAGTGGCCGCAAAGTTTTCAACAGCCGATGCCAACCATGCAGAGTTCTCAACAACCAGCAGCTCAAATGATGTATCCTAATGCGGCGAATCAATACGCACAGCCGCAACCGGACGTATTTGTGAGCGAGCGCGGCAACGCGGCGCTGGGATATCTGGCTCAAAACCAAGAGTGCGGCGCCACCGACCTGGCGCGAGCATTTGGAAACTCCGCGCCCACGTGGTCACGCACACTCAATGACTTGGCGCAGGCCGGCTTGGTAATCAAACACGGTCAGAAATACCATCTGACCGAACTCGGCAGCGCTCGCGTGCGTGCCCAAAGTTAAGGAACGGGAGAGACAGTGGACGAGGAAGCAAGCATCATCCTGGAGGATGCCATCGCCTTTTGCCAGCGCGACGGCCAAGATGCACGCCTCATCAACATGTTGGGGCAATCGCGTGCCGTGAGCCTGACCGAGGACACCTTGACCATCGAGGCACCGTCGCGCTTTGCCATTGCGCAGCTCAAAAAGCACCAGCCAGCTATCGAGCACTACCTAGAAGAGATTGCCTTTGCACCGATCGCGCTCAACATCGTGGCACCGCAGGGTCCCACGACAGGCTCCACAGGGGCGGCACCCGTCACTCCCCCTTTGACGACCGCCGCCCCTGTGGCGGCTCCGGAGACCAATGCGGGCGATGTTTCCCGTGAAACCATGCCCCACGCAACAGCCGTGCCGGTAGCAACCGCGCCCAGCGTTTCACACATGCCCGTCGCGCACGACGCGGCGCCGGGCGAAGAACCGGGCATCGCGATCAAAAACACGCTGTCGGCCGACGATTTCCGCCGCATGATGAATCAGATGAAGGGCGTGGCACCCGCCAAGAGCGCAAAACCAGTCTCGACATCGCCTGTGAGCGTCCCCACGGCTGCGGCGCCGGGCGAGCAGAACGCCGATGGCGCACCCCTCGTGGCCAACTCAAAATTCACCTTCGAAAACTTTGTCTACGGCCCCGAAAACAGCCACGCCTATCGTTCGGCGCTTAAATTCGCCGCACTCGCAGACGAACGCGGTACTTGCACATCCCTGTTCATCTATGGCAAATCGGGCTTGGGCAAGACCCACCTGCTGCTCGCTATCAAAAACGAGCTCGCCGAGAAGTCGCCCGAGATCAAAGTGAAATACGCCAACTCACAGGCATACATCGATGATCTGATGACAGAATTCGACCGCCAAAAGAAGAGCAACGCCCCCATCATGCAGGCATACCACGGCGTGGACGTGCTCATCATCGATGACATCCAAAACATCATCGGCAAGCGCGCGAGCGTGGACTACTTTTTCCAGCTCATGGACGAGTTTATCCGCAACAACAAGAAGGTCGTGATTGCCGCAGACCGTGCGCCCAAGGACCTGAACATGGACGAGCGCCTGACCAGCCGCTTTAACGCCGGCATGCTCTGCTTGGTAGCAGAGCCCAGCTACGAGATGAAGTACAAGATTCTGCAACGCTATTACGAGAACACGATCGCGGCGGCGCCCGAGGCGGGCGACGATTCGCTGCTGGCGGCCTACGGTGGCGACAGCGGACATCTGACCGACGAGCACTTTAAACATATGGCGGAGGTATCGGGCACCAACATCCGTGAGCTCGAGAGCTTCTGCGAGCGCTGCGCCGGGGAGGCGGGCGACCGCGAGCGCGAGGGTAGCGAGCTGAGCTTCGACGACATCGATGCCATCGCCAGCCAGTACTTCGACACGTCGGCCAAAAAGATCAGCGTGCAGACAGTTCAGTCTGTTATCGAGGAGCAGTACGGCGTGACGCATGAGGAGCTCATTGGTCCGCGACGCAATGCCAATATCGCCAAGGCTCGCCATATCGCCATCTACCTAGCGATCGAGATGTGCGAGATGACAACCACCGCCGTGGGTGCGGAGTTTGGCAACCGCAACCACTCGACCGTCAGCACGAGCTACAAAAAAGTCCAGAAGATGATCCAGGAAGACCGGACCGTGACCGAGGACCTCAAATCACTACGAGACAAAATTACACTGCGCTCGTAGGGAAATAGGCACACCTGTTGAAAACTTGTCTAAACCGCGGGCATAAGGTGTCTAAAACCCAGCCCGCTCCGATGAAAAGTTTTGCGCAGGTTTTGAACGTGGAAAACGACCCCTGTTGCACACAGGGAACTGTCGATTCTCTTTTTGGGTTTGACCTGCATGTTTGGGAGTAATCAACAGTTTCGTCAGTACTATTACTATTATTAAGATATTTATATCTATAGAAAGGTATTAAAAGATGAAGTTCACCGTCAGCCAGAGCTCGCTTACGCAAGCAATCGGCGTCGTCATGAAGGGTGTCGCCTCGGCATCCACCCTCCCTATTCTGTCGGGCGTGCTCATCAAGGCACAAGACGGCATCTTGGAATTCCAGACCTCTAACTACACTATCTCGATTCGTCACCGCATCGCGGCACATGTGGAAGAGGAAGGTGAGATGGTGATCCCCTGCAAGATGCTCTCCAACATCACCAAGACCCTTCCCGATGCCCCAGTTACCTTTGAGCTTTCGGAGCGCCAGGTGCTGATCGGTTGCGAGAAGAGTTCCTTCCGCCTGAATACGCTCGATGCCAACGATTTCCCCGAGTTCCCGGCCTATGCCATCGAGAGCGCCGTTGAGCTCCCGACCGACATTCTGTCCGAGATGGTCAGCCGCGTGTGGCGCGTCACCTCGACCGACAAGGCCCGCCCCATCCTGAGCGGTGTGCATATGAGAGTCGAAAACAACACCGTGCGCCTGGTGGCGACCGACTCCTTCCGTCTGGCCGTGTGCGATACGCAGGTGGAGACCTCGACGCTCGAGGGCTCCTTTGAGCTCAACGTGCCGGCCGATGCCTTCAACGACGCCCTGAGCATCATGGCGAGCCAGGCGACCATTATGATCGGTGCCACCGACACACAGGTTGTCTTTGAAGCCGGCAACACCACCTACGTGTCGCGCCGCATAGAGGGGATGTATCCCAACTACAAGCAGCTCATCCCCGATTCGTGCGTAACGAGCGTCAAGATCGACGTGGCGGCTTTTAATGCCGCCCTCAAGCGAGTGGCGGTCATCGCGAGCGCCAACCCCGCCGTCAAGTTTGAGATCGATGTCGAGAACGGCCAGATGGGCCTGTCCTCCATCTCCAATGACCAGGATCTGGCGCAGGAGACGATCGACGTCGAGGCCGAGGGCGAGTCGGGCACCATTGCCTTTAACTACCACTACATCTTTGGCTGTCTCAACGCCCTGTCCAAGGAGAAGGAGATCACGCTGGAGCTCAAGAGCTACTCGCAGGCCGGCATCTTTAAGTCCTACGACAAGATCAACTATCTGTACCTGGTCATGCCGGTGCGCATCTAGCGGCGCCCTATGGCCATGTTCGCCCGCGATCTTTCCGTCGCGCGTTACCGCAGCTTCGATAGCTATCGCCTGGAACTGAGCGATGGCGTGACGGTGCTCGCGGGGCCCAACGCGGCGGGAAAGACCAACCTCATAGAGGCGCTGCAGCTGCTAACGAGCGGCGCCTCGTTTAGGCATTCCACTGCCGTCGAGCTTGTGCACGACGGCACGGGTTTGTGCAAGGCCGAGCTTAGGCTCGAGGGCGATGGCCGCGTGCTGGACATGGGCCTATGCGTGGAGGACGGTAAGCGTTCGTTTAGCCGCAACGGCAAGCGATGTGCCGCCTCTGGTGTGCGCGGCGTGCTGCCGAGTGTTTTGTTCTGCCCCGATCATCTGGATATGGTTAAGCGCGGTGCCAGCGTGCGTCGCGCCGCGCTCGACGACTTTGGTGTGCAGCTGAGCGCCCGCTATGCCGATCTGGCAAGCGCCTACGGCCGCTGCGTGACGCAGCGCAACGCCCTGCTCAAAGAGACATGGTGCTGCCGTGAGATGCTCGGTGCGTGGAATGAGTCGATTGCCCGCGCCGGATCGGCCCTGCTGGTGCACCGCTTGGCCCTGCTCGATCGCTTGGCCGCCCACGTGCGCAATGCCTACGGGCTGGTTGCGTCCGGGGAGGAGGCCGATGTGGCCTATGCGTCCACGTTGGGAGAGCTGCCCCAGACCGATGACCGCGAGGAGCTGAGGGGCTGGGCATACGAGCGCATGCTCGCGGCGCTCGACGAGCGCGCCGACGAGGAAATCCGCCGTGGCGTGACACTCGTGGGTCCGCACCGCGACGAGATTGAGTTTTCGGTCGCCGGCCGCTCGGCTCGCTCGTTTGCCAGTCAGGGTCAGCAACGTACGTTGGTTCTGGCTTGGAAGGTGGCCGAGGTGGCCGTAGCCCACGATATTCTGGGTACCGCCCCGCTGCTGCTTTTGGATGACGTGATGAGCGAGCTCGACGGCGATCGCCGCGCCGCTTTTTTGCAGCTGATCGGCGACGACATCCAGACAGTCATAACCACCACCAATTTGGGATACTTTACCGATGAGTTACTTGATCGAGCCAAGGTGGTGAGCATGGGTGAGGCGTGCTAATTACGAGCGTGAGAACGGCACGGCTGCCTTCAGTGACTTTTTGGGTGCCGAGCGCCAGCGCATCTTGGCGTCGGCTACGCCCGAGCGTCGTGCGCAAATGGAGGCCGCCGAGGAATCGCGCGCGGTCTACCGTGCTTGGAACGCGGTGTGCTCGGGCACGCGCGAGGGCCGGCACGTGACGGGGCTGCGTTATCTTCCCGAGTCCAACGAGCTGCTGGTGTATCTCGATTCGCCCTCGTGGACACAGGAGATGACACTTTTGCGCGAGATAATCCGCGCACGCATGGAGCGTGCCGGCGCGCATGTGGATGGCCTGGTATTTAAGACGACCCGCCCCGGCCACACGCCGCCTGCGGCAAAAGAGCGCCTGCGCCCGGTCGCGACCGAGCGCCCGCCCGCGCCGCATGCCGACCTGAATGAAGCCGAGCGCGCCGAGATCGAGCGCCAGGTGTCGCCCATCGAAGACCAAAAACTGCGTGAGGCCCTCCAGAACGCCATGAGGGCCAGTGCCGAGTGGGCCAAGGGCGTGCAAAGCAAAAAAGAGTCTTAAATCGCATCTGGTGGCCTTGTATAGGCAAATACCCTCGTCCCCGAGGGTATTTTTTACGATAAAATAGTAAGGCTATACAGATTTTCTTAACCGAAGGAGGACGTGTGGCAAGCGAAAACGATTACGATGGCGGCGAAATTAAGATCCTCGAGGGTCTCGAAGCCGTCCGTAAGCGCCCGGGCATGTATATCGGCTCGACGAGCGCCAGCGGTCTGCACCACCTGGTGTGGGAGATCGTTGACAACTCCGTCGACGAGGCCATGGCCGGTTTCTGCACCGAGATTCAGGTGACGGTCCACGCCGACAACTCCATTACGGTCGTCGATAACGGGCGCGGCATTCCCGTCGACGAGCACCCTGTCAAAAAGATTCCGACGCTCGAGGTCGTCATGACGATCCTTCACGCCGGCGGTAAGTTCGATAACTCGGCCTATAAGGTTTCCGGCGGCCTGCACGGCGTGGGCATCTCCGTTGTCAACGCCCTGTCCAAGCGCGTGGTCGTGCAGGTGCGCCGCGACGGCAATATCTACGAGATGGAATTCTCGCGCGGCAAGACCGTCAAGAAGATGGAGGTCGTGGGCACCTCGGATTCGACGGGCACCACCGTCTCCTTCTGGCCCGACGACGAGATCTTCGAGACCTGCGTCTACGATTTCGATACACTGCACAATCGTCTGCAAGAGACGGCGTTTCTCAACAAGAACCTCAAGATCGTGCTGACTGACGAGCGTGAGGCGGCTCTCCGCGTGGAGGAGTTTTGCTACGAGGGCGGCATCATCGACTTCGTCAAGTTCCTCAACGACGGCAAGGACGTCCCCGAGGCCTTTAAGGAGCCCATCTACATTGAGGGCAAATCGGACCCGGATGCGCCCGTGGCCAAGATGGGCGAGGTCGAGGTGTCCCTGCAGTGGAACGCCGGTTATGGCGAGAACGTCATGTCGTTTGCCAACGACATCTACACCCCCGAGGGCGGCATGCACCTTGAGGGCTTCCGCACCGCCCTCACCCGCGTGATTAACGATTACGCCCGCAAGCAGAACCTGCTTAAGGAGAAAGAGGCCAACCTGAGCGGTGACGACGTGCGCGAGGGTCTCTCGGCCGTCATCTCGGTCAAGCTGCCCGATCCGCAGTTTGAGGGCCAGACCAAGGCCAAGCTCGGTAGTTCCTACATGCGCGCGCTTACGCTCAAGATCGTGACCGACGGTCTTGCCGACTACCTCGAGGAGCACCCCAAGCCCGCCCGCGAGATCGTCAAGAAGGCGCAGCAGGCCTGCAAGGCCCGCAACGCCGCCCGCAAGGCGCGCGAGGCGACCCGTCGCAAGAGCCTGCTCGAGACGGCGTCGCTGCCCGGCAAACTCGCCGACTGCTCGGTGCGCGATGCCGAGCTGACCGAGCTCTTCATCGTAGAGGGAGACTCGGCAGGCGGTTCGGCCAAGGACGGCCGCCGCCGAGACATCCAGGCGATTCTGCCCCTGCGCGGCAAAATTCTGAACGTCGAGCGCGTGGGTGACCATCGTGCGTTCTCGAGCGACACCATCCAGTCGCTGATCACCGCGATCGGTTGCGGCGTCACGACGAGCGCCGGCGACGGCGGCGACTTCGATATCACCAAGGCGCGCTACCACAAGATCATCATCATGACCGATGCAGACGTCGACGGTGCGCATATCCGCATCCTGTTGCTGACGTTCTTCTACAAGTACATGCGTCCGCTGATCGATGCCGGCTATGTCTATGTTGCCTGCCCGCCCATCTTTGGCATTAAGGTGCGCAACAAGATCCACTACGTGTATCCCAACGGCCGACAGCCCGAAGACGAGATTCTGCGCGACACCATTCAGAGCCTGGGCCTGAACACCGACGACAACGACGAGGGCGGCAAGGCCAAGGATGGCAAGATCACCAAGAAGCGCAAGGGCTATACCGTCCAGCGCTACAAGGGCCTGGGTGAGATGGACCCCAAGCAGCTTGCCTCGACGACGATGGACCCCAAGACCCGCATTTTGCAGCGCGTGACGATCGAGGATGCCGTGGTGGCGGACCGTGCCGTACGCGAGCTCATGGGTTCCGAGGTGGGCTATCGCCGCGAGTACATTGAAAAGCATGCGCATGATGCACGCTTCTTAGATGCCTAGCCTGTTCGGCTTTCCCAGCCACCGCACCTTCGCCCTCAATCGTCGGTTGCGTATCCAAGTACGCTTCCCTCCTCTTTCGGGCGAATCTGCGGCACCTGGAAAAGCCGTCTCCGTGGTAGGGAACTAATGGACCACGCAAACCATGAGGAGGTAACGTGGCAGACGATATCAACAACAACGAGGGTATGGACGAGGCCGGCGACGCCGGTATGCCCGATGATCTGAAGCGCCTGCTCGCCCGCGCCGAGCAGGGCGAGGACGGCGATCCGGATTCCTACAACCCCGATGTCGAGGATGAAGAGGAAGAGGATGACGACGCCGAGCTCGAGGAGAGCTTTGGCGCGGTCGATCGTGGCGCCTCGGCCGGCGAGGACATCAACGGCGGCCAGCTCCAGATTTCGGAGTTTGGCCGCGAGATGAAGCAGTCGTTTATCGAATACTCGATGTCGGTCATTACGGCACGCGCCCTGCCGGACGTGCGCGACGGCTTAAAGCCGGTGCACCGCCGCATCCTGTACGCCATGAACGAGAGCGGTATCTACCCCAACCGCCCGCACAAGAAGTCGGCCTGGACGGTCGGCGAAGTTATCGGTAAGTACCACCCCCACGGCGACTCCGCGGTCTATGAGACCATGGTTCGTCTGGCGCAGTGGTTCTCCATGCGCACGCCGCTTATCGACGGCCACGGCAACTTTGGCAACATCGACGGCGACGGTGCCGCAGCTATGCGTTACACCGAGAGCCGTCTGGCAAAGCCCGCCATGGAGCTGCTCCGCGACCTGCAGAAGGATACCGTCGACTGGCAGCCCAACTACGACGAGTCGCTCGCCGAGCCCGTGGTACTGCCCGCACGCTTCCCCAACCTGCTGGTTAACGGCAGCCAAGGCATCGCTGTAGGCATGGCCACCAATATCGCCCCGCATAACCTCACCGAGGCGATCGAGGCCACCTGCTACCTGATCGACAACCCCGACGCCACCGTCGACGAGCTCATGCAGATTATGCCCGGCCCGGACTTTCCCACCGGTGCCATCATCATGGGTAGCGCCGGCATTAGGCAGAGCTACGAGACCGGCCGCGGTTCCATCACCGTGCGTGCCAAGGCCCATGTGGAGTCCACCAAGACCGGCCGCAGCCGCCTGGTCTTTACCGAGATTCCCTACATGGTCAACAAGGGCACCCTGCAGGAGAAGATCGCCCAGCTCGTAAACGACAAGCGCATCGAGGGCATCTCGGACATGCGCGACGAGTCCAACCAAAAGGGCATCCGTCTGGTCATTGAGCTCAAGAAGGGCGTTATCCCGCAGGTCGTACTTAACAACCTGTATAAGTACACCTCGCTGCAGACCACCTTTGGTGCCAACAATCTGGCGCTCGTCAATGGCGTTCCTAAATGCCTGAGCCTGCGCGAGATGCTGCAGCACTACATCGACCACCAGGTCGACGTAGTCACCCGCCGCACCCACTTTGACCTTAAAAAGGCCCAGGCCCGTGCACATATCCTTGAGGGCTACCTTATGGCCCTCGACCATATCGACGAGGTCATTAGCATCATCCGCTCCTCGCAGACCGATGCCGAGGCCAGCAGCCGCCTGATCGAGCGTTTTGGCTTTACGCCCGAGCAGACCACGGCCATCCTCGAGATGAAGCTGCGTCGCCTGACCGGCCTGGAGCGCGACAAGATCCAGGAAGAGCTGGACGGCCTGCGCCGTGCTATCGCCTACTACGAGGACCTGCTGACGCACGAGGAGAAGATTCTGGGCGTCATCAAGGAAGAGATGCGCGAGATCTCCAAGAAGTTTGGCGACAAGCGCCGTACCGAGATCAGCCAGGTCGAGAAGGATCTGGACGTCGAGGACCTCATCGCCGACGAGGACATGGTCGTGACCATCACCCACACCGGCTATGTGAAGCGTATCCCGGTGGCCGCTTACCGCGCCCAGAAGCGCGGCGGCAAGGGCGTGTCGGGCGTCAACCTTAAAGAGGACGACGTTATCGACGAGATGTTTATCGCGTCCACCCACGAGTATGTGCTGTTCTTCTCGAGCAAGGGCAAGGTCTACCGTCTGAAGGTGCACGAGCTGCCGGTTGGTACGCGCCAGGCGCGCGGCACCGCAATCGTCAACCTGCTTCCCTTTGAGGAAGGCGAGAAGATCGCGAGCGTCATTAGCTGTCGTAAGTTCCCCGCCGATGAGTACCTGATGTTTGCCACCAAGAACGGCATGGTCAAGAAGACCGTGATGAGCGCCTATGATCGCAGCCGCCGCGATGGCCTAATCGCCATCAATCTGAGGGACGACGACGCGCTGCTCGCCGTGCGCCGCGTACGCGAGGGCGACAAGATCATCATGGCCACCACTGCGGGCAAGGCGATCATGTTCCCCGAGGACCAGGTTCGCGCTACCGGCCGCGACACCAGCGGTGTCCGCGGCATTGGCATGAAGGACGGCGTGAGTGTCCTGGGCATGGAGGTCACCAACGGCGAGGGCGACCTGTTTGTCATTACCGAGTGCGGCTACGGCAAACGCACGCCGGTCTCGGATTATCCGGAGCAAAACCGCGGCGGCCAGGGTGTCTACACCATCCAAATGACCGAGCGCAAGGGCAACCTTGCGGCCATGAAGGCGGTCGGCCCGCAGCATGAGCTGTTTATCGTGACGGAGGGCGCGACGGTCATTCGCGTCAAGACCGACGAGATCAGCCAGACCGGTCGAACCACGCAGGGTGTCAAGATGATGACCGTAAGCGATGACGACCGCGTGTGCGCCGTTGCCCGCATGGAGAGCGACAAGAAGGAACTCGACGGCGAAGACGCGGGGGAACCCGCGGAGAACGCTGGCGAGGCCGTTTCCGAGGCTACGCCCGAGGTTGCAGACGAGGCATAAACGAGCCTCTGTCTTGGACATATGAGCCCAAGCTGGGACCGGATGCAGCTCGTGTGGGCTATGTCCGGTCCCTTTTTGTGCCGTGCTTAAGAAAAAAGCCCGTCCCCGGGTTATCGGGGGCGGGCCTGCTACCTGCGGCTCTGGTGCCTTATAAATTCCTACATGCCCTCGGCTTCGAAATGGCGGGCAAGGGCCTCTGGGTGGTTGGCGTGCTGCAGGGCGACATCTTTGGCCACGATGCCATCCTTTACGGCCTTGAATAGGCCTTGGTCCATGGTCTGCATGCCGAGCGCGCCGCCGGCGGCAATGACGGAATCGATCTGATGGGACTTTTCCTCGCGGATAAGGTTGCGGATGGCCGTGTTCATGACCATGACCTCAAACACCGGGGTGGTTCCACCGTCGATTGTGGGCACCAGACGCTGGGCGACCATGGCCTGCAGCACCATCGAGAGCAGGATGCGGATCTGGCGTTGCTGGTTGGGCGGGAAGGCGTCCAGGATGCGCTCGACGGTATCGGCGGCGCTGGTGGTGTGCAGCGTGGACAGGACCAGCTGCGCCATCTCGGCTGCGGAGACGGCGGTACTGATGGTTTCGGTATCGCGCATCTCGCCCAGCAAGATCACATTGGGGCTCTCGCGCATGGCCGAGCGCAGCGCCTCGGCATATGTGGTGACATCTGTGGGAATCTCGCGCTGCGTAATGATACAGCTGCCGTGGCGGTGCACATACTCGATAGGGTCTTCCATGGTGATGATATGCCCCTGGCGGGTGTGGTTCATGCGGTCGAGAATGCAGGCGAGGGTGGTGGACTTGCCGCTGCCGGCCGGTCCGGTGACCAGTACCAGGCCGCGCGTAAAGTCGCCCAGGCGCAGCACCTGCTCGGGAATATGCATCTCCTGAGCATTGGGAAGGCCAAACGGAATCACGCGGATAACCGCGCCAAAGGACCCGCGCTGGCGGAAGATGTTTGCGCGAAAGCGGCCGACGCCCGGCACGGCAAAGCTAAAGTCGTCATCGTGGTTGTCGTTGCCGCGGAACAGCTCGATATCGCGATTGGCGAGTTCGTAAATACCGGCGATGTATTCCTCGGTATCGCCCGGCATGAGCGGTGCGCTGTCGGTTCTAACCTGAATGCCGCTTTTTTGATAGGACAGGGGAAGCCCCGCAATGATAAAGACATCCGATGCCTTTGCATCGATCATCTGTTGAAGCAATTCCTTGAGTTGCATGAGAGTTCTCCTTATCGGTATCAGTTGGCGGCGGAGCCAGTCCACGGGGTATTGGAGTCGGCTTGATCGTTTTGGGTCGTGGTGACCTTCCATTCGTCGATGGAATAGAAAAGGTCGTCGGCAAATGTTACGCGGGCGTCGAGCTTTCGCCCATTGCGAGCGCGGATGGTAAACAGGACGGACGTTCTGTCAACGGAGGTGTCGATGTCCAAATCCGTGGTATCGGCGTTGGCCTTTGCGTCCTGTTCGATGGCATCGAGCTGCGCGCCGATGCCGGAAACAGCCGAGGCCGCGTCCGTCCCGTTTGCGTGGGCGGCGTCGTCCAGAGCTGCAAGCATGGCCTGACCGCACGATTCGATGCTGTAGGAGCTCGTGGAGGTGGCTGCTTGGCGCTTTGACATCGCCAGTGCCGCATTGGACGTGGTTGCACAGAGCGTGGCAAGCACAGCGAGCAAGAGCACAGAGACGAGTGTGAGCAGGCTGATGGGCCCAATGCGTATGCCTTCGTTGGGCTGATGGGGACATCTACCTCACCTCGCTAACATAACGGGACGTATCGAGGGGGTAAACCTTGCCCTGGTTGTCGGACACGGTGATGTGCGCGCGCCATAGCGTGCCCTCGCTTCGCTCAATCTGCGCGGTCTCGCAGGAGACCTTGTAGCCGTCGCATCCCGTTAAGGCAACGCCGCGTCCCACCTTTTTACCCGCGGCGCCGCCAGTGGGATCGGCGGCGAACTCCTCGGCGGCGTTTTCCGCCACGCTGACCGCCTGGCACAGGCGTTCGGACTGTTGAGATGCCGCGATGGATTGGGAGAATAGCTGCGTCAGGACGCCCATGGACGAAACAAGGGCAACCAGCAGGATGAGTGTCTCGACTACAAATGCCGTAGTCGATTTAATGCGTCGAGAATCGTTGTGTGCGATTGCCAAGGACATGTCACTCGCCTCCCTGCAGGTGGCGGAGGGCGACTTCGCAGGTGCCCTGATCGGTCGAAACGGTCAAAAGGCCGTTGTCGTACGTAAAGGCAAAGCTCGATGACTTGGTAACCTTGCTTGCCTTGGAGGGGGTGTATTTCGTTCCCGTCAGTCTGTATTCCTGCACGATGCTGCCCTTGTAAAGATACAGGCGCGTTTCGTAGGTGCCCGAATCGAGGTTCTGGACAATCACAAGCAATTTGCCCTCGGGACCGTCTCCGGCGGCGATGGCGCCCTTGGCGTCGTTGGCGCGCACGATGTTGCAGATAAGCTCGATACCCTCGCGACGAGAAACGTTAGCGACCTGTACGTCGGAGACGTGCCGATGCACGGTGACTCCGGCGATCAGTGCCAGCAGCAGTGCGATAAAGAACACGCAGAACAGCAGCAACGGAAAGAGTTTGCGGTGCTTGCGCTCGGTATTGCTCCTTGCAGAGACTTCGGATAGCTTGGACAGTGCGGTGATGCAGTTGCTGCCTGCGATTTCGTCGATACGGCTCATCGCGGCATCACCACCACGCTGGGCACGATGTTGTCCGCGAGGTGCTCGTAGCTCACAACGTAGTCGTCATGGTCGATGATGAGGCCGTAGTGCTCTTCGAGGTGCTCGACTGTCTTGGGGTAGCCACCCTCTATGGCGCAGCATTGCCGTGCGGAGTTAAGAATGGAATTGCGAAGCGCCACGGCTCCCTGTTCGCGCCGCGCGCGGCGGATAAAGAACGCCCCGCCGGCGATAGCGACAACAAGAAGCACAGTCACCGCGGCGGCTATAATGCACCGCCGCTTGCGTGCCCGCAGCTCTTTGTCGGTTATCTCGTGAAACATGCGAAAGCGTCTTTTCTACAGCTAGGCGATGGAGCCCATGATGCCGATGAGCGGCAGCATGACGGCGATGAGCGTAGCTCCCACGGCGACGGTCAAAAACCCGGCAAGCACCGGCTCGACGTTATCGACCACGGCGTCGAGTTGCGAGATGGCATCGTCAAAGAAGATGCCGACCAGCTGCCCGAGCACCTCGTCGGCGGAACCGGAGTGGATGCCCACGGTGAGTATGCGGCCGTAGATGGGCTCAAACACGTCGTTTTCGTTGATTGCCTGGCCCAGGCTGCGTGGGTTGTCCAAGCTGACCATGCTCTGATGCGCCCGCTGTAGCTTGGCGCTCAGCTCATCGTGATTGACCGCCGCCGCTGCGCGCTCCACGGCAATGCCGTCCTGTACGCCCGAGGCGACAAAGGCCGAAAGCGCGCTGGCAAAGCGCGAGACAGCCAGCTGATACATGGCGTTTTTGGTGAGCGGAAACTTTTCGAACATCTTGATAACGCGGATACGGCCGGCTTCGGTGCGCGCGAGTACGGCCACAGCGAGCGCGACGGCCGTGGCCACAAGCACCACGACAAGCGCGATCAAGCCAATCACGGCGGATGCGCCGATCATGGAGAACGAGCCAGACGTGAGAGAGCCGGAGATATTGGAATAGGAGTCGGTGAACGTCGGCAAAATGAAGGCTACGGTAAATATGAGGGTGCAGCTCATAATGCACAGGAGCGCAGCCGGATAGACCACAGCGTTGCGCAATTTATTAAAGATACGACCCTCGCTGTCGTAGTGGCGTCCCAGGCTGCGCTCAATGCGTCCGGATGCCTCGCCAATATGCACCATCTCGACGGCGTATTCTGGAAAAGCACCCGTGCTTTCCATGGCGGTTGCGAGTCCGGCACCATCGATGAGCTTGTCATATACGTCGTCGCATACTATGTGGGGATGCCCACGCTACGAAGCATGGCGGCTTCCAGGCTGGCGTAATCAAAGCAGATGCCCTTTTTGCTTGTAAGGGTTTTGTCGGGATTGGGGACATAGCCCGTGGCCTGCTTAAGGTTGTATGTCTTGTCGTTGTCGTAGGAAACGTTATCCACCACCCACTGGCAGATGTCTTTTACGGCATCGCCCTGGTTTTGGGCGTCTTTGGTCAGTTCGCGCGCCTTTTTAACGCATGCGCTGGTATCGGTGTAGTTGCAATACACGTTGGGCATGGTAAAGGGCGCTCGCTCGCTGTTCAACGTTACCGAGACAGTTGCGCTGAGCAGCTCGACATAGTTGTCGCCCGAGGTGTTTTGCATCACGCGGAACTGATAAGCGCCGTCGCCAAGCGTGAGGGGGCAAATGATGGCCGTGCCGTCCTGCGGCAGGTCGTAGCTGTAAGTTGCCTGTCCGCTGGTAACGAGAAACTTAAGCCGTTGCTGGTTGGTGGTCGCCGCTCCAACGTAGCCGTCGTTTACGCATGAGGTGTCGATAGAGGCGCCGTTGGATGATTGTGCCGCATCGGCATGAAAGCCGACGGGGTGATATGCTTGGGTGCCGAGAAGTCCGCCCCAGAGGTTTCGCCTGACGAGCCCCCGCAAGCGGCGAGCGTTAGCGCGACAAGCGCCAGCAGCACCGTACAGACGATGCGTGCCCCGGGACGTGCCCTATGTGTAAAAGAAACGCTCATTCCGTTGAGTATAGACGCTTATGCGTCATGGATTGCTGCCATATTGGGGCCCATGGCAAAAGGTGCGTTGCGCAACGTTATCTAAATGCTGGCCCAGCAATGATGTCTAACGTCCAATTTTTGTCTATCTCTGTAGTAAACTGATAATGACTGTTTTTATTGATTTGCGTCGTTCTGTTAGACGGCGCGTTCATTTTGGTCGTTGGCAGGGCCCGCGTGAGGGCGCGGTGACCTGCTTGGGCGGCATGATCCGCGTGAGGGTGCGGTGACTTGCCGGGTGACGCTATCCCGTGTGAGGGCACGGAGGACCTATTGGGGTGAGGAGTTATGCGCAAGAACGATCGATTCGAGCAGGAATTGAACGTTGCCGGTGCCGCGCGCCGGGCAAAGGCCTTTGGCATCAAGACTATGACGGTGGTCGTGACGGCAGCAATGCTGGTCTCGGGCGTGCCGACAAGGGTGATTGCCGAGGGCCTGCAAGAGGCAGGCGTTATTGCCGCGCAAGATTCGACGGACCAGGGTACGTCGAGCGGTGGTCAGCAGGCAGCCGACCAGCCAGAGACGCAGAGCCAGGAGCCGGCGACCGATCAGTCGAATACGCAGGAGCAGTCTCAGGCAACGTCCGAGCAAGCGGCTCAGCCCGGCTCGCAGGACAATGCTGCTGTTGCGCAGAATGACTCCCCGTCGGCCCAGCCTGCCCCGTTTGCTCAACCCTCCCAGCAGACTGCAACGGCCGATATCGCCCTCACGCTCAACAAAGCCTCCATTACGCACAAGGGTCAGGTTGTTGCGCAGCCGGTCCAAAAGGTGACGGCGCCTACGAGCGACAGCTTCCAGTTCACCGTTCAGCCGGACAACGGCTACAAGCTGAGCAAGGTTGCCCTCACGGTTAGCGGCACCGACCGCGAACTCAAGGCCGACGCCAACGGCTTGTACACCGTAGACGCAGCCGACGTGGCACAGTCTCCGCGCGTCACGCTCCAGACTGAGCAGGAAAAGACCGCCGAGCCGGCAAAGGAAGCCACCCCGATCGAGGACGCCGAGGACGTCGAGGGCGAAAGCGCGGCAGTCGATCAGCCTGAGAACAAAAAATCGGACGAGAAGGACGTTAGCACAGCAGGTTTCGCAGCGCCGACCGATGCTAAAAAGGCGGACTATACCATCGAGGTTGGCGGGAAGGTCACTATTGACGGCAAGCCCGCTTACGAACATAAATGGACCTCTTCTGACCCCCAGATTGCAACGGTTTCTAACGTTGGCGCTCGCGCGACGGTGACTGGCAAGAAACCCGGCACAGTTACCATTACGCATAAGTATAAGTACCTCATCTGGTGGCAAGAGCAGACCTTCAAAGTTCAGGTCAAGCCGGTCCAGCCCAAGATCTCTGGCACGGATACCGTCGAGATGGGCAAGTCCACTCGCTTTACCGTATCTGGCTTTGAGCAGGGCCAGACCGTTCAGTGGATGTCCGAAAACAGTAACGTCGCTACTGTTGACGCCAACGGCAACGTGACTGGCGTTCATGTCGGTAAAACGAATATCATTGCTTACTCTGCTAACCAGAGTGTTTCTAAGCAGATTGAGGTCAAGCGCGATGATTCGAGTGGTGGCTATTATGTCTACCTTTACACCAAGGCCGAGGGTAACACGGAAGGCCTCACACTGAAAGTGAATGATTCTGGCTGGTACACCATTGGTCGCGTCTGGGTCGCAGGTATTAAAAACCCTGCTAGCGCCTATCAAAGCGGAAAATCTCAGACAAATGTCAATTTTAATAAAACGATTGAAGCTCTCCGGAATCCTGACAATATCGATCTTTATGGTGTGAACAGCATTAACCTGTCCGACATTAACTGGCACGCGCCCGGCGATTATGGAATTACTCTAGCCAGTGGTGCCGACAACTATCCCGAGGCAAAGGGCACACAGTGGCATCTAGACGGCTATGTTTACTTTGACTCCTTTGGTTCTTTGATCTTCCATTACAAGGATGCAGATAACGGGCAACCGATTCCCAATGTCAATGATTACAAGACCACCGCTAAGGTGACGGGCGAGAACTTTAACTTCTCTTCGTGCATCATTTCGATTCCTGGCTACACGTACCATCATGCCGACCCTGCTTCCGTGAAGGTCGAGAAGAGTAAGACCAAGGAAGTCACCCTTTATTACAAGAAGGGCACGTTCCCCTATACCGTTAAGTATCTGGAAGCCGGCACTGATAAAGTGCTCTCTCCCGAAAAGAGTAGTGCCGGCGAGTATGGCTCCACGGTGACAGGAGAGCGCCATCGATATTGATGGCTATGAGCTTGCTGAACCCACTCAGAAGAAACAGAGCATTCAGCTCGGCACTGAGGGCAATGTCATAACGTTCTATTACAAGAAGTCGCCGGCCTCCTATACCGTTAACTATTACTGGAACGACACGACCGAAAAGGTTGCCGATTCCAAGACCGTTCATACCAAAAATGTGAATGACGAGGTTACCGAGGCCCCTGTCACGGTCAATGGCTGCACTCCGGTAAGTACCGGCCGCCAGACCATCACCTTGGTTAAGGGCGAGAACGAAATCAACTTCTATTACTACAAGAACGTTGAGCTAACGGCCAATTCTAAAGAGGCTACCTACAACGGTGAGGAACATAGCGTCTCCGACTTTACCGTCGCTCCCGAGGGTGCCGACTTCCCTGAGATTACAGTTGGCGCGTCTGGCACCAATGCCGGGACCTACCCTGCCCGCTTTGCAGAAGGCACCGTTGGTAAAGTTGACAAAACTGGGAAGTACATTGTAACTAAGGCTACTGATGGTCGGCTTTTAATTAGCCCCGTCACCGATCAGGTTACCGTGACCATTACAGGCAACAAGGACACCAAGCCTTATAACGGCTACGAGCAGTCTGTGACCGGCTATGAGTTTAAGTCCAGTAACGACCTCTATGTCAAGCACGACGTTAAATTCACCGGTGACGCCACTGCCAAGGGCACTGCGGTCGGTACCTACAACATGCAACTGCGTAGCGAACAGTTCTCTAACAATAACGCTAACTTCACCAACGTTAAGTTTGTCGTCAATGATGGCTCGCTTGAGATTACGGGTGGCGAAATCGACCAGAACGGTGTCAAGTGGAAGACCAACAACCTCAAGAAGGTTTATGACGGTACGCCGCTTGCCGCTTATACCGCAAGTGCGACCGATAAACACGGCAACGCTCTAAACGTTGAGTACAGTGATGATGAGGGGGGGACTTGGACGAGTGATCCGTCCGAGATTACGCTGACCCACTTTGGTAACAAGAGCGTGATGCTGCGTGCAACGGGATCCAACTATGCCGATGGTCAGTACGCCACGAGCTCGGAGAGCATCGAGATTACCAAGCGTCCTGTGACCCTGACCTCCGAGGGGGCTACTAAGTCCTATGATGGCAATCCGCTCACCAACGAGACTGTCACCGTAACCCCCAAGGGCGAGGGCGTCGGCTTTGTCGATGACGAGGGCGTGACCATCACGGTTACTGGCTCCCAGACCGAGAAGGGCGATAGCGATAACACCTTTACCTATGAATTCAATGAAGGTACGAGTGAAGACGATTACTCGGTGACCTCCAAGTACGGTAAGCTCACTGTGACTCCTAACGCCAACGAAGTCGTCGTCACTATCACAGAGCATAGTGGCGAATTTGAATACGATGACACCGAGAAAAGTGTCTCGGGTTACGATTTCAAGGCCTCCAACGAACTCTATAAGCAAGGAGACTTCACCTTCACCGGCGACGCTACCGTCAAGGGCACCAATGTCGGCAACTACGATATGGAACTTAAGCCCAGCGACTTCACCAACAACAATCAGAACTTCTCTAAAGTCACGTTCGTGATTGTCGATGGACAGCTCTCTATTACGTCCAAGAGTATCGAGACCGGTAAGGACATGACGGTCGAGAAGCCAGCTGATGTGCTCTACAACGGAAAGGTCCAGCAGCAGGAGCCCGTCGTCAAGGACGGCGATAAGACGCTAGTCGAGGGTACCGACTACACACTCTCTTATAGCGAAGATGCTACCAACGTCGGAACGGTGACGGTCACCGTTACCGGTATGGGTAACTACAGCGGTAGTGTTGCTGTGACCTATGAGATCACCAAGCGCTCCGTCAAGCTGACGGGCGTCAAGGATGTCACCAAGGTCTATGACGGGACCGCGCTCGAAGCCAAGGACGTGACCGTGTCGGGCGACGGCTTCGTCGAGGGCGAGGTCACCGATATCAAGGCGACCGGCTCCGTGACCGAGGTCACCGCCATGCCCGTCGTGAACCCGATTGTCTTTACCGCCGGCAAGGGCTTCAAGGAAGGAAACTACACGATCGAGAAGGACCCCGGCACGCTCCAGGTCACCGCTCGCCCCATCGATGACACCACTTACGGCATGAGCGTCAGCCGCCCCATGAATGTCGAGTACGACGGCAACCCCCATAAGTGGGCGCCGACCGTCAAGGACGGCGAGAAGACGCTCGCCGAGGGCACCGACTACACGGTCGCCTACGGCAAGGACGACTTCACGAACGTCACCGGCGAGATCAACGTGACCATCACCGGCAAGGGTAACTACGCCGGAACGATTGCCAAGAGCTATCGCATCACCAAGGCCCCGCTGCATGTTGTGACGGGCAGCGCCACCAAGGTCTACGATGGTAAGGCACTTACGAGCAAAACGGTCACGATCGATGGTCTGGCTAAGCGCGATCGTATTGGCATCGCTGTCACTGGTAGCCAGACAAACGTCGGTAGTTCACAGAACACCTACACCATCGATTGGATGCAGACGAGCGCGGATAACTACGAGCTGACCGATGAGCTCGGTACGCTGACGGTTACCGCCGCGCCTGCAAGGCCAAGCACCCCGACGACGTCGGTTACCCCGACGACGCCGACGGTTCCCAACCCGACGCCTAACAGCTCGGATGGCGGCTCCACCACGACGACCGCGGCGCCCACGGGTGAGGACTCCGCGACTGGCAACGATCAGGAGCAAAAGGAAGAGAAGATTATCGACGCCAAGAACCCGCTTGGTAAGTTTGACGGCAAGAAGGACACCTGCTGGGTCCACTGGTACATGATCATCTGCGCAGTCGCAACTGCGGCATATGGCCTGTTTGTTGGCCTGCGTCGCGATAAGCACAGCCGTCGCCTGCAAAACGACCTGGACAAGGTCCTTGGCAACGACGACGAGACTCAGGAATAAAGGGAGGTTAGAGCCATGAAGAAGAGCAACTATCTGATCCTTGCCGTTTCGGCTTTGGTTTCGATCTTCCTGCTGTACCTGTGGTACTCGCTGGGGTTCAACAAGATCGACGGTCCGCTCGACTTGGTGATTTCCATCGTTTGGTGGGTGCTGATCGCCGTGTTGGTTGTTTGGATCAACAAGCTCGAGAAGACGCGCCAGCAGCGCATCAGGACGATGTATCTGGCACCCGCGGTTCTGTACAACAGCGAGACGGGCGTACGTAGGCTGCAGGCGGGCGTGAACACCGTCGAGGCCATGCGGGAGATTCTGGAGGGTCTGGAGTATGGCTTCGATACCCAGGATCTTCCCAGCCGCGACGAAGTCGATTTTGCCTACGTGGTAAAGACCGACGAGTACAAGCCTGCTCAGGACAAGGACTCCGAGCCCACTTGGAAAGGCTCGGTTGTAAAGATCGATCGCGCGGGCGAGAACATCGAGACCGCGTTTGACGGAATCCAGCAGCTTTCCGCCGCCCTAGCGTAGATGGGATATGGGGGCGAACCTGCGAGAGCGGGTTCGCCCTTTTTTGTTGTCGTTGGGGTCAATAGGATGCTTGACCTGCGAGAATACGGCAGAAAAAAATTCTCAAATAATTGTTGACTCCCATCTTGCAACTAGGCTAATATATCCCATGCGCGATGGACCTGTAGCTCAGTTGGTTAGAGCGTCCGGCTGATAACCGGGAGGTCACAAGTTCGAATCTTGTCAGGTCCACCATCTAAACGTAAAGAGCCCTGGGGTATTGCCTCGGGGCTTTTTTCTTACCCGTTGGAGCAGTTAATTTGGGACGGGGCTTTTTTAGCTACCCTGTTCTGCGCAGCCTCAGTTTCTAGACCTGCCGCTGGGTAGCTAAAAAAGCCCCGTCCCAAATTAACTACTTTGATTTTGTGTGCTGGGCGAAAGATTGGGTAGTATAGCTATTCAATGCGGCGACCCTGCCGTGTGTTAACCGCTACGTACCGGAGGTGTTCCATGGTTCGTGTCGACATAGAGACCATCGTCATGGCCGCCGGTCCCGTGCCATCGCTGATCGTCTTGCGCGAGCGTTGCCGTAAGTCGGATTCGTCCGCGCCGCTGCGCTCTCTTTCCATCCAGACCGGTTCCTACGAGGCAGCGGCCATCAGCCGCGGTATCGATACCGGCCGCACCGATCGCCCCATCACCCACGATCTTTTGCTCGATACCATCGAAGTGGTGGGAGCGAAGATCGAGCGTATCGAGATCGTGCGCGCCGAGCCGCCGGTGTTCTACGCAACGGTCGTCGTGCACACCGATAGGGGCGAGCGTATGCTTGACGCACGACCGAGCGACGCTATCGCCCTTGCCGTGCGCAGCAATGCCCCCATGTTTGTGGAGGACGACATCATGAATCGCTTGGGCACCGTCTCTCCGCTTGCCGACGAGGTTGACGACGAGAGTGAGTTCGAGAAGTTTGACGAGTTTGTCCACACGCTCTCGCCCGATGATTTCTAAATGTCGGTTGAGCACGATGCACGGCGAGCGCTGATGGGCACCAGTGTGTCGACCGAAGCAGCCGCTATCGCGCGTGAGGCCCATATGCGCGCCGAGGCATTTGAGGCCGCGCGCATTGCGTATGTGACGCAGGCTCGCACCCTTCGCGAGCGCCGTGACTCCTATATCAAGATGGTTGTTGTCTCCGCGCTTGCCGCGGTAATCTTGTCGCGGCTTCGTGGTACAGTTGGTGCGCTTGGGTTTTCGATTTCGACGGGCCTGGTGATCTGGGGCGTGGTCGATGCGGTAATGCTGACCAACCAGATCAAGGTGCTCGACAAGCGCGCGGCGGATATGGTTCGCGCCCGTGACGCTGCCGCCAGAATCGCGGCCGAGGCACAGGAGTTATAACGACGCCGAATGCGATGGGAAGGTCAAAAGATGGCACAGGATATGCAGGACGCCGGTAACGTCTCCGCCGAGCTCGACGCCATGGTGTGCGATCTGATCGGTGCGTTTTTGGACGACCTTGCCGCCGGTGAAAACCCGGGCGTTGTCGTGGCGATCGAGGATGCCGCCTCCAACCGCTATCTTGCAGCTCTCGACGAGGACGGTGAGGAGGCATGCCTGGAGGCTGCCACCAACTTTATCTCCGAGCACAAGATGGGTCTCAAGGACGAAGGCCTGGGCCGCATCGCCCGCTATGCCATCGGCTACACCGGCTGTGTGGAGATCGAGGGCGGATATCACGACGCTTTGCTCGTTAGCTTCTTCGAGACCACGCTCGAGAGCGGTTTTTCGGCATATGTGCTGTACGAGGGCATGGGCGCCGGCGATGGTTTTATGTGGAGCGACCCTGAACCTGCAGGTGAGGAAACCCCTCTCATCTAGAATCGCTAAAATAAACGAGTTTTCGGTAAAAGGCTCAATATTCCCGCCGAGCGTTGTGTTGCTGGACGGGTCGCATACGCGTGCCGTTTGTATATAGAGAGAAGATAGGGGAACTACATGCGCGTAGACAATCTGAGGAACATCGCCATTATTGCCCACGTCGACCACGGTAAGACGACGATGGTCGACAAGCTCCTGCGTGCCACGGACGCCTTCCGTGCCAACCAGCAGGTCGAGGATCGCGTCCTGGACTCCAATGACCAGGAGCGCGAGCGCGGCATCACGATTCTCGCCAAGAACATCTCTATCGAGTACAAGGACGTTAAGATCAACGTCATCGACACCCCGGGCCACGCCGACTTTGGTGGTGAGGTCGAGCGCGTGCTGCGCATGGCCGACGGTGCCCTGTTGCTGGTCGACGCCTTTGAGGGCCCCATGCCCCAGACCCGCTTTGTCCTACGTCACGCCATCGACACCGGCCTTAAGATCATGATCGTCATCAACAAGATCGACCGTCCGGGCGCCAACCCCGAGAAGGCCTACAACGACTGTCTGGACCTTATGGCCGACCTGGGCGCCACCGACGACCAGCTCGAGTTTGCCATGGAGCACGTAGTCTATGCCAGCGCCATGAATGGCTTTGCCCGCCTCGACCCCAACGACGGCAACATGGACATGTACCCGCTGCTCGACATGATCATCGACGACATGCCCTCGCCCGAGGTTGACGAGACCGCGCCGCTCGCTATGCAGTGCGTGACCATCGACCACTCCAACTTTGTCGGCCGCATCGGCATTGGCCGTGTGTACTCCGGCAGCATTCGCCAGGGCGATCAGATCCTGGTCGTCAAGAACGACGGTTCCAGCGCCACCGCTACCGTCAAGCAGCTCTTTACCTTCGACTACCTGGGCCGCACCGAGTGCCAGGAAGTCGGCGCCGGCGACATTGCCGCCGTCGTGGGTATCGAGCGCACCGACATCGGCGATGTCTACACTGATCCCGAGAACCCCGTCGAGCTCGAGCCTATCGAGATCGATCCGCCGACCCTGTCCATCGTCTTTGAGGCTTCGACCTCTCCGCTCGTCGGCCGCGATGGCGACATTGTGGGCGCCCGTCAGCTCAAGGAGCGCCTGTTCAATGAGGCCGAGAACAATGTGACCATGAAGATTGAGGAGCTCGAGGACAAGAGCGGCGTCGAGGTCTCGGGCCGCGGCATTCTGCACCTGTCCGTCCTGATGGAGTCCATGCGTCGCGAGGGCTTTGAGTTCCAGGTCGGCCGTCCCCGCGTTCTGTTTAAGAAGGATGAGAACGGCAACAAGATGGAGCCCGTCGAGCAGGCTGTCGTCGAGTGCCCGGACGAGTACTCGGGCAAGGTCGTCGAGGTCTTTGGCACCTCTGGCGGCATTATGACCAGCATGGACACCTCGGGCATCGTGACGCACCTTGAGTTTAAGATCCCGACCCGCGGCATCATGGGCCTTAAGAACCGCATCATGAACGTCACTCACGGCGAGGGCGTGTTCTATCACACCTTCCTGGAGTACGGTCCTTACGCCGGCGAGATCGGCAACCGTCAGAACGGCGCCATGATCTCCATGACCACCGAGAAGGCCGTTGCCTACGCTCTGGGCACGCTGCAGGAGCGCGGCCAGCTGTTTGTTGAGCCGGGTGTCGAGTGCTACGAGGGCATGATCGTGGGCGAGCGCAGCAAGGCCGGCGACATGGTCGTCAACATCGCCCGTACCAAGAACCTGGGCAACCAGCGTTCCTCGACCTCCGATATCTCCGTGCAGCTGGTGCCGCCTCGCACCTTCTCGCTGGAGGAGGCACTGGAGTACATCGCCGATGACGAACTGGTGGAGATCACCCCCAAGAACATCCGTCTGCGCAAGCGTCTGCTCAACGCCACCGATCGCAAGAAGGCTGCCGTTCGCGCCGGTCAGGTCAACAAATAAGCGCTGAACTCTGTAGCATTCACAAGAAAGGGCGTCGACCATCGCGGCCGGCGCCCTTTTTGTACCACCACAAAGAGGAAGGATACCTTTGCGGTGGTTGGCGGTTAGGCGGAGGGAAGGCCCGGGGTGTTGGGGGCCTGTTGCGGCTTGACGTGGGCGTTGCGCCAGATGATCTGAATGAGATAGCCCAGCATAAAGACGAAGGCTACGCCGCTGATAAAGTTGCCCATAAGGGGAAGTGCCGTAAGGGCGCCGGCGATGGCGCCGCCCACGGCGGCCATGGCGTAGCGGTTCTGGCTGTGCCCGACCATGCGTGCGACCGCGGTGCCCGCAAAGGCCGCCGAGACCAGGGCGATGCCGATGACGCCGCACATCAGGGCTCCGGCGAGCGACAGGCCGGCAATCGAGATGATGAGCAGCAAGATGGCGGGAACGGCGGCTACCGTGCCCAAAAGACCGCTCACCCACAGCGGGGCGGGGTGCTGGTGAAGCATGCCGGCCGCGCTGGCTGTTGCACGCGGAAAGACGAGCTCAAGGAGAATCGCGACAAAGCAGGTGGAAAGAGCTGCGGCAACGATGCCGCCGATGACGTCGTTGATGGTGGAGGTATCCTCGTTCTCGGTGCGGTCGATCTTGAGGGCTCCCACTTTGGCGCCGTCGGCGCGTTCGGGGTCCTGTGAGACATGAGCGTTTACGGTGCCGGTGATGTTGGCGTTTTTGCCGAGCACCAGCTTGTCGGCCCAGACCTCAACATCGCCATCGACAGTGCCGTCGATGGTTACCGTACTGCCCGCGAGCACTGCCGACTTGGCGGAGCCACGCAGGGCAACCGTCTCACCTGCGGCATAGAAGCAATTGGCGGTACTGCCGGAGTTAAGTACGACGTGCTGAGCGGCAACTGTCAAGCTTCCATCAATGGTGGTCTTGGCGATATCGATGGTGCGCGCCGCCAGGCGAACGGCGCCGCCTACGGTGCAGTCGCGAATCGACAGGCTTTCGCCGGCGGCGATGATATCGCGGTCGATGGACGCGTCGTCCAGGCTAAGGCTTTGACCGGCCCAGTACAGATCGCCCCCGACGCCGGATGGACTGGAATCTCCGTCGGACACGAAAACATTGCCCGCGGTGTCGGTGCCGGCGAATGCCATGGAAGGCAGCGCGGTAAACGCCAGCGCGATAAGCGCGAAAGCCATAATGAGGTGTCCGCGCATGTTGTGACGTTGTGCCGCCGCGGGTTGGTTGTGAGGCATGGTGAATCCTTTGCTTGGTGATTTGCATACGCCCAATATGGTACCCATTGCGCCTTCGCTCTAAAAGAAACTCGCGGTTGCAGTATTCTGCATGGGCAATTGCCTACGTAAGGCGTCGTGGGATATCGGGCCTGCGGCCGGTTGTAGATAGGCTGTCACCTTGCGATGGGCCGGGCCGTGCTATCTATTTTTTACGATGTAGGAAACGCGCGATATCGTCCTCGGTGGGGCTTTTGATGTCAAAGCGCAGCGAGAGCCAGCGCAGGCCCATGGTCACTGCGACGCAAACGACCAGCGCGACGACATTGCTGACCAAGCCGCTCATGACAAGGCAAACATAGCTTGCCGATCCAGCGATAGCCGCGATGGCATAGAAGTTGGTGCGCTGGAAAATACCCGGCACCACGCCCATAAAACCATCGCGCAACATGCCGCCGCCTACCGCGGTAAAAAAGCCCATCATGATGCACACGACCGGTGCAAATCCGTACACGAGCGCCTTATCTGCGCCGGTTGCCGCATAAATACCCACCGAGATGATGTCGAGCAGGGGGATGAGCTTGTCGGGCTTGTCGACGATGGCAGGGAAGATGTAGATGATGGCCGCCGTGGCGATGGACAGCGGCAGCGCCATGGGCTGGTTAAGGATGTAGACGTTGCCCACCTGGAGCGTCATATCGCGCAAAAGACCGCCGCCCAGACCGCAGACCACGGCGAGCGCGACGGCGCCCACCAGATCGAGTTTGTGCTCGCGCGCAACCAGTACACCCGAAATCGACGCCGCGACGACAGCGAACATCTCGAGCCAAAACGGGATGGCAACCATGGCATCCGAGGCGTGTGCGGTAACGATTACAGTGGCGATGACGGGCAAGGTGGGTTCCTTTGGGTAGTTGGATTGGAAAATGCCCGTACATAGTACATGGTTGTGGGAGGTCGTGACCCCATTGCTCGGTAAACGGTCGGAACTGGGCGCGGTCACAGGTTCCAAACATGTACATCAGCATCCAAAAACGACATTTTTTGACATCTTTGGAGGGTGATGTACATGTTTGGAGATCTGGGTTGGTGTTGAACGCCCTGGCGGGTTCGAACCCCTCCTCCGCCGTATTTGTTTGTAAGGGACTCAAAACAAAAAAGCTCCCTTTGTTGGGAGCTTTCTCAACCAAAATGGCGGAGGAGGAGGGATTCGAACCCTCGTGACCTTATACAGGCCAAACGGTTTTCGAGACCGCCGCATTCAACCACTCTGCCACCCCTCCGCGTGGGGTAAAAACAAAGCAGGCACAAAGGCCTGCTTTGGAATTAACTGGCGGAGAGTCAGGGATTTGAACCCTGGAGACGCTTTTGACGCCTACACGATTTCCAATCGTGCTCCTTCGGCCACTCGGACAACTCTCCGTTAAATGCGAAAGTCAGTATACACGAGGAATCGCAAAGTGCAAACCAAAAACTTGGCATTTTTTAAATTGCATCGCTCCGTCGTTTGCCCAACCGTGCCGAAACCAATCGATGACCTGCGTAATCGGCCCAGGCGAACTGTTCAAATGAGGTAGTTACGGACGGTCGGGAATCAAGTTTAATAATTCAAAATGTCGCGTTGTACCGCTGGTATGCATTTTGCGACCGCAGCCATGCTGCGAGCGACTTGCGGTTATCTGGAAGAAAGTCGGTATGTACCCGACCTTGTCCCCAAATCCGTCAAGCTCTTGGACAGCATTTGGTTGGAATATGCAAGAAAGGCCGTGCGAGTATGGACATATGTGGAGGTCATGAGGTTGTAGCTGCATATTCTTGCAGCCTGGGAGGTTGAAAGATACTATTACCAAGTCTTTTCCTGCTTCAGGCGCACCTTCACGACCTGAAGCCACATTTGTCCAGAGGAGGTGACAATATGAAGGCTTATGAACTGCTGTTCTTTGTTGACCCGTCGCTCGACCCCGAGACTCGTCTCGCTGTTATGAAGCGTATCGATACCACGATCGCTGAGGGCGCTGGCAAGGTCGACTCCGTTGACGAGTGGGGCAAGCGCAAGCTCGCCTACGAGATCAACGACCTCACCGATGGTGACTACACCCTCATCAACTTCCACGCAGATCCTACCCAGATCGCCGAGCTTGATCGCGTCCTGCGCATCACCGACGCTGTGGTCCGCCACATGATCGTCCGTCGCGACGACCAGGAGTAAGACTGTCGTTTTGGACTGGGCTTGTGCCCCAAGAGGAAGTAGTGAGTAATGAGCATCAATCGAGTGAACATCACCGGTAACCTCACCCGCGATCCCGAGCTGCGCGCCACTGCCGGCGGAACCCAGGTTCTGTCCTTTGGCGTCGCCGTGAACGATCGCCGCCGCAATGCGCAGACTGGCGAGTGGGAGGACTATCCCAACTTTGTCGACTGCACTATGTTCGGCACCCGCGCCGAGGCCGTGAGCCGTTTCCTGGCAAAGGGAAACAAGGTCGCGATCGAGGGCAAGCTGCGCTACAGCTCTTGGGAGCGCGACGGTCAGCGCAGGAGCAAGCTTGAGGTCATCGTCGATGAGATCGAGTTTATGAGCTCCCGTGGTGGCCAGGGTGGCTACGATCAGGGCGGTTACGCCCCCGCAGCTCCCGCGCCCGCAGCACGTCCTGCCGCACCGGTGGCTACGCCGCCCGCGGTCGACGTCTACGATGAGGACATCCCGTTTTAAGGGTTGTTCACCTATTTTTGAGTGAGAGGCGGCTTCGGTTCGCCGAAGTTGCCAAATGAAAGGTATTTTGACATGGCTAATGATTTTTCTGCACGTCAGCCGCGTCGTAAGTACTGCCAGTTCTGCAAGGAGAACACTGAGTTCATCGACTATAAGGACACTCAGCTTCTCCGTAAGTACATGACCGACCGTGGCAAGATCAAGCCCCGTCGCGTCACTGGCGCTTGCACGCAGCATCAGCATGACATCGCCAACGCCATCAAGCGCGCCCGCGAGATGGCTCTCCTGCCGTACACCGTCCCCGTGGTTTCCTCCCGTGGCAACCGCGACCGCGGCTAAGAAGGGAGACGCATCATGAAGGTTATTCTTCTCGATGAGATCAAGGGCAAGGGCGGCGAGGGTGACGTCGTAGAGGTCGCTCAGGGTTACGCTGAGAACTTCCTGTTCCCCAAGAAGCTCGCTGTTGCCGCCACCAAGGGCAACCTCAAGCAGCTTGACGAGCGTCGCAACAACATCGCCAAGCGCGAGGCCGTCCGTCTGGCTACCGCCAACGAGACCAAGGCTGCCCTCGAGGGCAAGCAGGTCACCGTTGACGTCAAGGTCGGCGACGAGGGCATCCTCTTTGGCTCCGTCACCGCCGCTATGATCGCTGACGCCATCAAGGATCAGCTCGGTATGGACATCGACCGCAAGCGCGTCGAGCTCGGTAAGCCCATCAAGGTTGCCGGTGCCCACACCGTTGCCATCTCGCTGTACCGCGAGATCAAGGCCGAGGTTGTCGTTCTCGTCGGCGTTACCGCCGAGGAGCTCGCTGCCGAGGCTGAGGTCGAGGAGGCCGCTGAGGTCGCCGAGGCCGAGACCGCCGAGGTCGAGACCGAGGCTGCTGCTGAGTAGCATTTGCTGCAACGCAACAATCTTGTTCTAAGAAGGGCGCTCTGGGAGACCGGGGCGCCCTTTTATTTTTTGCGCTGAGTGGGCGTCACGTCATACATGGAGATGTAGTCCCACATAAGGGACCGTTCATCCGTTTGGTTCGGTGATGATTGTTAAGGCGCGCCTCGATTTAAAGCTGTGGCTGATACTATGGATGCTCGCAAGCGATATGAATGAGGATGCTCATGGCATATGACGATAGGGAGACATGGCTGACGGTCGAGGACCGCGGCTCCAAGTTGGGTCTCCCCCAAAACCAAGATGCAGAGGCCAACGTACTGGCCGCCATGCTGCTATCGCCCGAAGTGGTCGAAGAAGCCCAGGTCGAGCTGCAGCCCGATGATTTCTACCGGCCCATTCATAAGACCATCTATACCGCGATGGTCGATATGTACAACAGTCGCATCCCCATCGACTCCATCTCGCTGATCGATTACCTGCGAAGCATCAACAAGCTCGATGCCGTGGGCGGCGAGGCGTACATTTTGGAGCTGATGGGTCAGACCCTGTCGCTCGTCAACTGGCAGCACCATGCCGCCATCGTTCGTCGCGACTCGATGCTGCGTGAGCTGATTGGCGCCACCAACGAGATTAACGCGCTGGCCTATAACGCCCCCACCGATACCAAAGAGGTCGTTGAGCTGGCCGAGAGCAAGCTGCTCAAGGTTACGGCGCGCGAGGTTAAGTCGAGCTACAAGACACTGACCGAGTTTATGGTCGAGGCCTATAACGAGGCCGAGGAAGTGTGCCAGGCCGGTGGCCAGGCAGTGGGCGTTCCCACGGGCTTCCCGTCACTCGACCGCATGCTTATGGGCTTCCGTGAGGGCCAGCTCATCATTATCGGCGCCCGCCCCGCCGTGGGTAAGACCTCGTTCGCTCTAAACCTGGCGCTCAATGCCGCCGCTGCGGGCTACACCGTCGGCTTTTTCTCGCTGGAGATGTCGGGCAAGGAAATTGCCCAGCGCCTGATTTGCGCCTATGCCATGATTTCGATCAGTGATTTTCGCATGGGTCGCATTAGCCCCGAGCAGTGGGCCAATATCAACGAGGCCACGCAGACCTTGTCCAAGCTCGATATTCTGATTGACGATACGCCCGGCACCACGGTGACCGAGATTCGCGCCAAGAGCCGCCGCATGCTCCACAACAAGGAGAAGGCCATCATTATCTTGGACTACCTGCAGCTGGTGAGTCCTCCGCCGGGACGCCGTTCCGAGAGCCGCACCGTCGAGGTCTCCGAGATGTCTCGTGGCTTAAAGATTATGGCCAAGGAACTCAAGATCCCACTGATCGCGCTATCTCAGCTGTCGCGTCAGGTCGAATCCCGTACCGGCAAGCGCCCGCAGCTTTCCGACCTGCGCGAATCGGGCTCCATCGAGCAGGACGCCGATATCGTCATGTTCTTGGACCGTTCCGCCGACGAGGCTGAGGCCTCGCGCGACGACCGACCCGACGAGGGCGTCACGCGTATTGTCGTGGCCAAGAACCGTTCGGGCCCGATCGGCGACGTCGACCTGATGTTCCTGCCGGCATCTACCAAGTTCTATGAGCTTGATGGGGTGCATACCGAGGAGTAGGACAGGCGCCCGTTGCACGGGTATACTGGGAATGTTTTGTGCTTCTGCCTGCCGTGTGGCGCGCAGACAGTCCATGTATGTAAGGAGTAAACATGCCGTCAACCGTTTTGGTCGGTGCCCAGTGGGGCGATGAGGGCAAGGGTAAGATCTGCGACCTGATCGCCGGCGACTTCGATGCCGTCGTGCGCTATTCGGGCGGCAACAACGCCGGGCACACCATCGTCGTCAACGGCAAGAAGTACGGCCTGCACCAGGTGCCTTCCGGCATCATGTACGCCGACCACGTATCGGTGATTGGCAACGGCTGCGTCGTCAACCCCAAGGTTGTCCTTGAGGAGATCGACATGTTCGAGGCCGATGGCATCACCACCAAGAACCTCAAGATCAGCGGCAACGCACACGTGATCATGCCGTATCACGTCGACCTGGACGGCGCCTTTGAGCAGAAGCTCGGCAAGAAGAGCATCGGTACCACCAAGCGCGGCATTGGCCCGTGCTATCAGGACAAGATGGCCCGTATTGGCCTTCGTATGCAGGACATGCTGGACGAGGAGCTCTTCCGCGACAAGTTGGAAACCGCTCTCGCCCGCGTGAATCCCGAGCTCGAGCTGCTTTACGGCCTGCCCACCTACACCGTGGACCAGATCTGTGAAGAGTACCTGCCCATGGCCGAGCGCCTGCGCCCGTACATCACCGAGACGAGCCTGCTGCTCAACAACATGATCGATGAGGGCAAGACCCTGCTCTTTGAGGGCGCCCAGGCAACATTGCTCGATATCGACCATGGCACCTATCCGTTTGTCACATCTTCTAACTGCACCGCCGGCGGCGCGATCACCGGTTCTGGTGTTGGCATGAAAAACGTCGATCGCGTGCTGGGCGTCATGAAGGCCTACATCACCCGCGTCGGTGCAGGCCCCATGCCCACTGAGCTTTCCTACGAGTCCGAGGCCGGCCATACGCTGACCGAGGAGGGCTATGAGTACGGCGTGACCACCGGTCGCCGTCGTCGCTGCGGCTGGTTTGACGGTCCCATCGCCAACTACGCCTCGCGCGTCAACGGTCTTACCGACATCGCCCTGACCAAGCTCGACGTGCTTTCGGTCTTCGACACCATTAAGGTGTGCGTGGCCTATGACGTCGACGGCGAGCGCTACACCAGCGTGCCCGAGCACCAGGTGCGCTTTGAGCATGCCAAGCCCATCTACGAGGAGCTTCCCGGCTGGAAGTGCGATATCACCGGCTGCCGCAGCTTTGAGGAGCTGCCGCAGGAGGCTCAGGACTACGTGGCATTTGTCGAGGATCTGGCGCACACGCGCGTGACGTTTGTCGGTGTTGGCGCCGGCCGCGAGCAGATCATCAACCGATTCTGGAAGTAATCGGCGTTATTTGGTTATTGCGATATACCCCTTCGCAGCCCGGACGGGCGGCCGAGGGGTATATTTGCTTGTAATGGGCCCGCATGGTTGACGGGCCGTTAATCCATAGAGGAGGCACCCTTGAAGGCGGACACTCAAACCATCGACATCCTGTTGTTGGGCAGCGGCGGCCGCGAGCATGCTTTGGCAGCCAAGCTCGCGGCATCACCGCGCGCCGGCAAGCTCTACATCGCCCCGGGCAACGGCGGCACCGCGAGCTGCGGCGAGAACGTGGTTCTCGACGATTGCGATCCTGCTGCCGTGGCGGCGTTTGCACAGAGCCACGAATGCGGACTCGTGGTAATTGGCCCCGAGGCTCCGCTCGTGGCGGGCGTGGCCGACGCCGTGCGCGCGGCGGGTATTCCCTGCTTTGGCCCGGGTGCCGAGGGCGCTCAGATGGAGGGCTCTAAGCTGTTCTCCAAGCAGCTCATGGAGCGCGCGGGCATTCCGACGGCCGCCTACGGCTCGTTTACCGACGAGGCTTCGGCTCTCGCCTATGTGCGCGAGCAGGGCGCTCCGCTGGTCGTGAAGGCCAACGGTCTTGCCGCGGGCAAGGGCGTTATTGTGGCAACCGAGCTTTCGCAGGCCGAAGAGGCCGTGCGCGAGTGCTTTGGCGGCACCTTTGGCGACGCCGGCAACACCGTGGTTATCGAGGAGATGCTCGTTGGCCCCGAGTGCTCGCTGCTGGCCTTTACCGACGGCAAGACCGTGCGCCCCATGGCCACCTCGCAGGACCACAAGCGCGCGCTTGAGGGCGACCTTGGTCCCAACACGGGCGGCATGGGCGTCTACAGCCCGGTGCCCATCGTGACCGACGAGGAGCACGCCACCATGGTGAAGGTCATGGAGCAGACCGTGGCCGAGCTCGCCGCCGAGGGCATCGATTACCGTGGCTGCCTGTACGGCGGCTTTATGCTTACCCCCGCCGGCCCCAAGGTGCTGGAGTTTAACGCCCGCTTTGGCGACCCCGAGACGCAGGTCGTGCTGCCGCGCCTTAAGAACGACCTGGTCGAGGTCATGCTTGCCTGCGCTAACTGCGAGCTCGACCAGATTGAGCTCGATTGGCGTGACGAGTGGGCGGTGGCCGTTGTCCTGACGAGCGCGGGTTATCCCGGCAGCTACGAGAAGGGCAAGGTCATCACCGGCATCGAGGATGCCGAGGCCATGGAGAACGTGACCGTGTATCACGCCGGCACCGCCGTGGTGGACGGCCAGCTCGTGACCAACGGCGGCCGCGTGCTCGCCGTGACCGCGCTGGGCGACACGTTCGAGAACGCTCGCAACCTTGCCTACGAGGCTTGCGAGAAGATCGATTTTGAGGGCAAGACCCTGCGTCACGACATTGGCCTGCGCGCGCTGCGTGGCCGCGACGCCTGGGATGCTTAAAATCCGAGAGGAATGAGACGGATGGACGAGAAGAACGAAGAGCTCGTGGACGCGCAAATCGTCGAAGAGGACAGCCGCATGTATGGGCACGCCGAGGGCGAGCCTGGTGGCGAGGTCGCTGACGAGCCGGCGCTGGTGCTGGGCGACGACGACCCGCACGATGCCGAGCTGCACGAGAAGATTCTTTCGGAGGAGTGCGCCTGGAAGGGCAAGATCCTCGACGTCCACCGTCTTGAGGTTGAGCTGCCCAACGGTCACCGCAGCGCCCGCGATATCGTTCGCCATCCGGGTGCGGCAGCCGTTGTGGCGCTGACCGAGAGCGGCAAGATCGTACTGGTGCGTCAGTACCGCACCGCCATCGACCGCGTGACGGTTGAGATTCCCGCCGGCAAGCTCGATCCAGGCGAGGACCCGCTCGATTGTGCCAGGCGCGAGCTGCATGAGGAGACGGGCTTTAAGGCCGGGCGCATTCGCTTTTTAACGTCTATTGTCACGACCTGCGGTTTTTGCGACGAGATTATTCACATCTACCTGGCCACCAAGCTCGAGTTCGATGCGCCCAACCCCGACGATGACGAGTTTGTCAACGTTGACCTGGTGCCGCTGCACGAGCTGATCGATGCCGTGCTTGACGGCAAGATCGAGGATGCCAAGACCGTCGTGGGCGCGCTTGCCTGCGACAGCATCGCGCACCGCCTTGGTGGTTCTGAGCTGTAACGAGTGGGGACAGCCCTGGGACAAGTACTACTGATTGCTTTGTCCCAGGGTCTTACGTTGCTGATATTTCTTTGAGGATCACATGCTGAAGCGTTTTCTGTCTTACTACAAGCCCCAGATGGGGCTTTTTGTTGCCGATACCATTTGCGCCCTGGTGCTCGCCGCCATTGACCTGGCGTTTCCCATTATCCTGCGCAATCTGTGCGGCGGGCTGTTTACCCAGGGCCAGACTGCCATTATGCAGGCGCTCGGTATGGTCGCGGTGGGACTGGTGCTGATGTATGCCACCCGCTGCGCCTGCCGCTACTTTGTGAGCTATTGGGGCCACGTGATGGGCGCGCGCATGGAGTCCAAGATGCGCGAGGACTTGTTCGATCAGTACGAGCGTTTTAGCTTTGCGTACTTTGATCGCAACAGCTCGGGTGACATGATGAGCCGCGTGGTCAACGACCTGTTCGATATCTGCGAGGCGGCGCACCACGTGCCCGAATGGATCATTATTTGCGGTATCGAGATCATTGGCTCGTTTGTGATTCTGTTTACCATTGCGCCGGTGCTCGCGCTCGCCATGGTCGTGGTGACGGCGGTGTTCGCGGTCATTATGTTTTGGCAGAATATGCGCATGCGCGAGGTCTTTAGCGATAACCGCAAAAAGATCAGCGGCATCAATGCGCAGCTACAGGATTCGCTGGCGGGTATGCGTGTGGTCAAAAGCTTTGCCAATGAGCAGACCGAACGCTCTAAGTTCCGTGCCTCTAACGATCGCTACCTTTCGTCCAAGGAAAACATGTATCACGCCATGGGCGTCTACACCGCGACGTATGGTCTGCTCTCGGGCGTGCTCTATGTGATCGTGGTGCTGCTGGGCGGTTGGCTCGTTGCCCAAGGCCAGCTGCAGGCGGTCGATATGGCAACCTTCGCGCTCTACATTTCGCTGTTCTGCACGCCGCTCGAGACGCTCGTCAATTCGGCCGAGACGTATCAGAAAGCCATCGCCGGCTTTAAGCGCATGGACGAGGTGCTCTCGACTGTCCCCGATATTCAGGATAAGCCGGGTGCTGCGGATCTGCAGGTGACGGCCGGCGCTGTTGAGTATCGCGACGTGTGCTTTAGCTACGAGGATGTCGAGCTGGGCGCGGGCGACGGGACGCGTCCCGTTATCGACCATATGGATCTGTCCATTAAGCCCGGTCAAACCATCGCTTTGGTTGGTCCCTCGGGCGGCGGCAAATCAACGACTTGTTCGCTGTTGCCGCGCTTTTACGACGTTGCCGCCGGCTCCATTAGCATTGACGGCCAGGATGTGCGCGACGTGACGCAGCGTAGCCTGCGCCAATCCATCGGCCTGGTGCAGCAAGATGTCTATCTGTTCGACGGAACGATTGGCGAGAACATCGCCTATGGCAAGCCGGGCGCCACGGCAGAAGAAATCGCCGAGGCGGCCCGCCGTGCCAATATCGATACCTTTATCGAGTCGCTTCCGCAGGGCTACGACACCGTGGTGGGCGAGCGCGGCAGCCGTCTTTCTGGTGGTCAAAAGCAGCGCGTCGCCATCGCGCGCGTGTTTCTCAAAAATCCCAAGATCCTTATTTTGGATGAGGCGACCAGTGCTCTGGATAACGAGAGCGAGGAGGCGGTGCAGGAGTCGCTCGAGCGCTTGGCGCGCGGCCGCACCACGATCATCATCGCTCACCGTCTCTCGACCATTAAGCATGCCGACGAGATTGCGACCGTTGAGCATGGTCGCGTTGTGGAACGTGGCACGCACGAGGAGCTTCTCGCCCGTGGCGGCACTTATGCCCGTTACTATCGAATGCAGTTCGAAGGTGCGCGTGCGCACGAGCTCGACTGATTGATATGACAGGAAGGTTATGGCTGATAAGAACCATCTGACTCCGGAAGAAGTGACGGAGTTATTCTCCGAAATCGATGCATCCGGCGTCTTGGATCCTACACTCGCCAAAAAGCGTACCGAGCGCATGCGCGAGAAAGAGTCTGCCGTCAAACGCGGTGACAAGGCGACACTGGCGCGGCTGCGCAGCGAGGATCGCGCGAGCCAGGCAAAACATATCGACCCGCTGTCCGAGGACGATCCTTCGGGTTCGCAGGTGAGCCATACCATTACGAAAACTGCCATGGTCGTGGTTATCGGCATCTTGGTGCTGATTGTGGGCATGCAGATCGGCTACGGCGTGATGCGACGCCTGAACACCGCGAACCTCTCCGAGAGCGTTTCGGTGGATACCGTCTCGACCGCGCTCAAAGGTGGACTTGAATGGGGCAACGGCTTTACGCAGTTCCCGCTCGATTTTACCCTCGACGAGGCCGACGAGGGTACGGGCACGGTTGAGGTGACGGTGCTGGACACGTCTTCTGCCAATGAACTCGAGTTGCTGTCCAACGGTCAGATTCAGGCGGCGGCGCTCGCAACCAATGCCCTGCTCAACGACAAGATTGACCGTGTGGTGTATAACGTCCACGCCTATATCGACGAGGACAGCAGGATTCAGCATGATTCCTTCTTTGGCATGTTTCCCGCCCAGGGCCACCAGAGCGCCATCCTGACGTTCGTCTGGACCAAGAGCTCTTCCAACGCCACCAATATCGACTGGAAGATGCGTATCGTGAGCATGGATGACACCATTGCCGAGCGTATTCAGAAACAGGTGAACTCGGTATCGTCGCTCATCGAGGACCCGGCGGTGAGCCAGACTAAGATTGACGAGGAAAAGGCCGAACGTGACCTGGAGCACCGCCTGCACGGCCGCGAGATTTTCCGTGGTGGCAAGCTTGGCCGCACCCCGTCCGAATTACTTGAGCAGGACAAGCAAAAGTAGTCCGCAGCCACATAGAACGATGACATCCCGCGTGAGCCGCAAGCCCACGCGGGATCATTTTTCTGGGACGGGGATTGAAAAATTATTCTGTCATGTATGCGGTTGGCGAGTAGTCAATTTGGGACGGGGCTATTTTAGCTACCCCGGCTGGTGGCACGACGGTTAGGTTGATTGACGGACGGGGCAGCTAAAATAGCCCCGTCCCAAATTGACTACTCAGCGACAAAGCTCTGCCTTCAGAATGATTTTTTAATCCCCGTCCCAGAAAAATCATTATGCATAAGAAGTCATAATTATCATTTTGTAAACAATTCTATGTAATTAACGCCATAAGTCATACTTACGGTTAGAATATCGCGAGGCCTAACTACACACCTTTAAGCCGGTCCCGAGAGACCGGGAAGGAGAACTATGGCGAACAACCATATTGCGGGCGCTGCCGCCCGCACCGTCGCGCCCAGCGAACTGTGCCAGCGCATGCTGGCCAAAACCAGCAAGGGTGCTTGCGGTCCCTGCATCCTGTACCTTGAGGATGGGACCATTTTTTATGGCCGTGCATGTGGTGCCGAGGGCACCGCGACCGGCGAAGTCTGCTTCAATACCTCACTCGAGGGTTACTTTGAGGTTATGACCGACCCGAGCTATGCTGGCCAGATCGTTACCATGACCTATCCGCAGATTGGCAACTATGGCATCGATGAGACCGATGTCCAGTCCGCCTTCCCCGGCGATGACGTACGCCCTGCGAGTGCTCCCGCCATGCGCGGCATGATCGTGCGCGACATGTGTGCCACGCCTTCTAACTGGCGCTCGGCCGTCAGCGTGCCGGAGTACCTGCGCGCACACGGCATCGTCGCTATCGAGGGCGTCGACACCCGAGCCCTGGTGCGCCACCTGCGCGACAATGGCTCCAAGATGGGCATTATCTCGACCGAGGTCCTCGATATCGACGAGCTTGCCGAGCGCTTGGCCTCTGCTCCCACGCTGGTGGGGGAGAACCTGGTCAAGACCGTGAGCTGCCTTGCGCCCCATCCGTTCGCCGGGAGCGATCTGCCTGCCGAGCATGGCTTTGCGCTTGCGGCCCCCGCTCCCGCCCGCCACAACGTGGTCGCGTACGACTGCGGTGTCAAGCGTGGCATCCTGGAGGGTCTGGTCCGTGCTGGCTGCGACCTCACCGTCGTGCCGTGGGATACACCCGCGCGTCAGGTACTCGACATGAATCCCGATGGCGTCTTTTTGTCCAACGGTCCCGGCGACCCCGATGCCGTGGTAGAGACCTACGAGCAGGCGCAGCAGCTGATCGGCAAGGTGCCCGTCTTTGGCATTTGCCTGGGTCACCAGATGATCAGCTTGGCATGCGGTGCCCAGATGGAAAAGCTCAAATTCGGTCACCGTGGCGGTAACCAGCCGGTTATGAACCTGGTCAGCCGCCGCGTGGAAATTACCGCGCAAAACCATGGCTTTGGCCTGCTGTTCCCCAGCTTGGGCAAGCTTGTCCCCGAACTTTCGGGCGGCGAGACCGAGCATGCGGCCGACGGCGATCTGCGCGTCTGGGTGCGCCGTGGTATCGCGCCCGTCGTGATGAACGAGCGCTTTGGCCGCATTCGCCTGACGCACGTGAACCTCAACGACGGCACCGCCGAGGGCATTCAGCTGCTCGACGCCCCGTGCTTCTCGGTCCAGTACCACCCCGAGGCCTCGCCCGGCCCCACCGATGCCCACTATCTCTTTACCGCCTTTACGCGACTCATGGACGGCGAGGAGAACTACCTGGACATCGACACCGCGAAGGACCGCCTGCAGGGCTGGAACTTTGCCGACGAGGGTTCCGCCACGACCGAGACCGAGGAGAACTAACATGCCTAAGCGTACTGACATCAAGCGCATCCTCGTCATTGGCTCGGGTCCCATCGTCATTGGCCAGGCCTGCGAGTTCGATTACTCCGGCGCCCAGGCCTGCAAGGTGCTCAAGGAGGATGGCTTTGAGGTCATCCTGGTCAACTCCAACCCGGCGACCATCATGACCGACCCGGGCCTGGCCGACCGCACCTATGTCGAGCCCATCACCGCCGAATTTATCGAGCGCGTGATCAAGAAGGAGCGCCCGGACGCGCTGCTGCCCACGCTGGGCGGCCAGACCGGTCTGAACGCCGCCGTCGAGCTGGCAAAGGACGGCACGCTCGACCAGTACGGCGTCGAGATGATCGGCTGCGACCTTGCCGCCATCGAGCGCGGTGAGGACCGCAAGCTCTTTAACGAGGCCATGGCCGAGATCGGCCTGGAGGTCGCGCGCTCGGGCTATGCCTACAGCGTGGCCGACGCCGAGGCCATCGCCGAGCGCGTGGGATATCCCTGCGTGCTGCGCCCGAGCTTTACCCTGGGCGGCGCCGGCGGCGGCATCGCGCACACCCACGAGGAGCTCGTCTCCATCGTGAGCCAGGGCCTTGAGCTTTCGCCCGCCCACGAGGTACTGGTCGAGGAGTCCATCGAGGGTTGGAAAGAGTACGAGATGGAGGTCATGCGCGACAACGCCGGCAACGGCATCATCGTGTGCTCCATCGAGAACCTCGACCCCATGGGCGTGCATACCGGCGACTCCATCACCGTGGCGCCGGCGCAGACCCTCTCCGACCTTGAGTATCAGCGCATGCGTGTCGCCTCGCTCGCCATTCTGGAGAAGATCGGCGTCGAGACCGGTGGCTCCAACGTGCAGTTTGCCGTGAACCCGCAGACCGGTCGCCTGATCGTCATCGAGATGAACCCGCGCGTGAGCCGTTCGTCCGCACTGGCCTCCAAGGCCACGGGCTTCCCCATCGCCAAGGCCGCCGCTCGCCTGGCCGTGGGCTACACGCTCGACGAGATCGTCAACGACATCACTAAAGCCACGCCTGCCTGCTTTGAGCCCACGATCGACTACTGTGTGGTCAAGGTGCCGCGCTTTGCCTTTGAGAAGTTCAAGGGTACCGACCCCACGCTCACAACGCGCATGAAAGCCGTGGGCGAGATCATGGCGATCGGCCGCACCTTTGAGGAGGCCTTTGGTAAGGCCATGCGCTCGCTGGAGGACGGGCATCAGGGCATTTGCGCTGGTGGCAAGGAAGGTGCCGATAAGCTGAGCGACGACGAGCTCGCTCAGGCCGTGGGCACCCCGACTGAGCACCGCATCTTCTTTGTGGTCGAGGCCCTGCGTCGTGGCTGGGATGTCGCGCGCATCCATGCCATCTGCGGCATCGATCCGTGGTATCTCAACCGTATCAACGATATGGTGCAGGTCCAGGAGAGCATTCGCGGCCTGCGCGTGGAGGACATCGACGCCGACGCGATGCGCCTGCTCAAGCAGTATGGCACGAGCGATGCCGAGATTGCCGCGCTGACCGGCTCGGACGAGCGCTTTGTTCGCGCTTACCGTAAGGGCCTGGGCGTGGTTCCCAGCATGAAGACGGTCGACACCTGCGCTGCTGAGTTCTCGAGTGCCACGGAGTATCACTACAAGACCTACGAAAACATCTACCGCACGAGCCCGGTCGCCAAGAAGTGCGTTGCCCCCGACGAGACCACGCCGGCAGATAAGCCCAAGGCGATGATTCTGGGTGCCGGCCCCAACCGTATCGGCCAGGGTATCGAGTTTGACTACTGCTGCGTGCACGCGAGCTACGCGCTGGCGGCCCGTGGCTTCGAGACCATCATGGTCAACTGCAACCCCGAGACCGTCTCGACCGACTACGACACGTCCGATCGTCTGTACTTTGAGCCGCTCACCTACGAGGACGTCATGGACGTTATCGATGTTGAGCGCCCCGACGGCGTCGTGGTGACGCTCGGCGGCCAGACCCCGCTTAAGCTGGCGCGCATGCTCGAGGAGAGCGGCGTGAACATCATGGGTACCAAGCCCGATGCCATCGATTTTGCCGAGGACCGCGAGCGCTTTGCCGCCCTGCTCGACAAGCTGGGCATTATGTACCCGCCGGCGGGTCAGGCCACCTCGTTTGAGGAGGCCGAGGCCGTGGCCGCGCATATCGGCTACCCGCTGCTGGTTCGTCCGAGCTATGTGTTGGGCGGCCGCGGCATGATGATCGCCTACGATGCCGAGCATCTGCACGATTACATGGCCGCGGCTGCGCGCATTAGCCCCGACTACCCGGTGTACCTCGACCGCTTCCTGGAGGGCGCGATCGAGTCCGATGTCGATGCCCTGTGCGACGGCGAGGAGGTCTACATCGGCGGTATTCTGGAGCATATCGAGGAGGCCGGTATCCACTCCGGTGACTCCGCGACTTGCATTCCGCCGTTTAGCTTTAGCGAGAGTCTGCAGGCGAAGCTCCGCGAGACCACGCGCCGCATCGCGATGGCGCTGGGAGTCCGCGGCCTGGTCAATGTGCAGTATGCCATCAAGGGCGAGACCGTCTACGTGATCGAGGCCAACCCGCGTGCCAGCCGTACCGTGCCGTTTATCTCCAAGGCCACCGGCGTGCCGCTGGCCAAGTGCGCGGCGCGCATCATGGCGGGCGATTCCATCGCGAGCCTGGGCCTGCCGAGCGACGAGCGCCAGCTGGACTGCTTCTGCATGAAGGAAGCCGTTATGCCCTGGGGCCGTTTCCCAGGAGCCGATGTTATCCTGGGGCCCGAGATGAAGTCGACGGGCGAGGTCATGGGTGTCGCCAAGAGCTATCCCGAGGCATACGCCAAGACACAGCTGGCGATTGACTACAAGCTGCCCGATCCGAGCGCCGGCAAGGTGTTCATTAGCGTGTGCGATCGCGACAAGCGCCATATCCTTTCGGTCGCCCGTATCCTGCGCTATCTGGGCTTTGACATCTGCTCTACCGAGGGTACGGCGCGCGTGCTGCGCGGAGGCAACGTGACGTGCGAGGTCGTGGAAAAGATCAGCGGCCCACACGACGGCGAGCGTCCCAACATCGGTGACCTTATCGCCGATGGCAAGATCGCGGTGATCATCAATACGCCGTACGGCCCGGGCTCGCGCGGCGACGGCTATCTGTTGCGCACCGAGGCGGTGCGCCGCGGCGTGACCTGTGTGACGGCGATGTCTGCCGCCAACACCTACGTGAGCGCTATCGAGGCGGTGCGCGAGGACCAGCAGGGCCACGGCAGCGCCAACGACATGGGCATGGACGTCATCGCCCTGCAGGACCTGCCGCAGTACACGGTGTAATGTGACCTGGTCGGCCGGGGCGGCAGCCGGACACTTTCTCTCGGAAACTGGGCTTCGCGAAGTTTTCCGAGAGAAAGGACCGCCTCCCGCCCCGGCCTGCGGTGACTCGGTTGCACCGTGTGCTGCAGAAGGGGCTTTGCGCGATGACTAGGGTTGAATAAAAAGTGAGCGTGGGATCCCACGTTAATATTTCAGCCAACGTACGTCATAGCAATCCCCGGTAGGTCGAAGGTGCTCTGCGGCGGCCCGGTGTTTTCATCTGAACGACTTTGCGTAGCAACCGGAGTGAAGATGAAAACACCGGGCCGCCGCAGAGCACCCACAGACCGCAGGGACGGGAGCGGCTATACTACTCTCAGTAGTTAAGGGTCGCGGATTGGCCGCGTCACCGCTCTCAACAGGAGGTCTTTGTTTATGGCAGATCAAAAGCCGGTTGTCGGGATCATCATGGGTTCCAAGTCCGATCTGGGCGTTATGGAAGGCTGCACCGCCGAGCTCGAGGCGCTCGGTGTGCCCTATGAGCTCGTGATTGCCAGCGCGCACCGTACGCCGGCGAAGGTCCACGAGTGGGCTTCGACTGCCGCCGACCGTGGCATCAAGGTGATTATCGCCGCAGCCGGCAAGGCCGCGCATCTGGGCGGTGTCGTGGCTGCCTTTACGCCGCTGCCGGTTATCGGCGTGCCTATGAAGACGAGTGATCTGGGCGGCATGGATTCGCTGCTGTCGATGGTGCAGATGCCTTCGGGCGTGCCTGTGGCATGCGTTGCCATCAACGGCGCCAAGAACGCCGCCATCTACGCCACGCAGATTCTGGGTGCTTGCGATCCCGAGTATCGTACGGTCATTGAGAAAATGAAACAGGAGATGGCTGACGCGTAAGATCGCCAACATTCCTTTTGTGCCATAAGGAGAGTTATGTCCGACTATCAGGGAAAACGTTTTAGGTCCTCTCAAATCCCCGACCCTTCAAAGCCCGCTGACAGCCGTGCGCCTCAGCAGGGTCGGGCATCCTCTCCCCAGCATGCCCGTGCCCCACGCCCCGTGGTGCCGACAGGGCAGCGCCGCCAGCGCCAGAATACGCCTGCCGCATACCGTCCTTCGGCGTATAGCACGGCGAAATCGCCGCAGCGTACTACGCCACCGGCCCATAAGGACTCGGCGGGACATGTCCAACAGCCGCGCAAAAAACGTCGGTCGATTTTCCCTATCTTGCTCATCATTGTCGGAATCGGATTGATTGTTGCCGCAGCGGCTATCTACATCAATGCGCAAATTGGCTACAAACAGGCAAGCGACTCGTATGCAAAGATCGAGAAACAATATGTGAGCGATAAGGATGGCAGCGGCATCCCCGTCGTTGATTTTGATGCCCTTGCGCAGACGAACCCCGAGATTGTCGGCTGGATTTACGTTCCGGATACTACTATCAATTATCCGGTGGTTCAGGCCAACAATAACTCCAAGTACCTCAACACGTTGTTTGACGGTACATCCAACGCTTCCGGTGCAATTTTCCTGGACTGCGACGATACGGCCCCCGGTATGGTGGACCAGCAGACCACGATCTATGGCCATCATATGAACGACGGCTCGATGTTCAACATTATTTCGGACACAACCGACCAGGCAAAGTTCGATAGCATCGAGTATGTGTACTACATTACGCGCGACGGTACGTATAAGCTGAGCCCGCTGGCGACCAAGGTGGTTGAGGATACGTACTCCAAGGCGCGCGCGACCAACTTTGAGGGCGACGACGGGCTGACGAATTATCTGTCCGAGATGCTCGATGGCGCCTCGGCCGTGGCAAACGATGCGACCGACCGTGCTGCCTCGGCAACCAAGGTCGTAACACTTGTGACCTGCCGCTCACTGTCATTTAGCAATACGCGCGCAGTCATGGTACTCACGCCGGTCGAGGAATAAGTGGTTCGAGAGTAGCTAATTTGGGACGGGGCTCTTTTAGCTACCCCGGATATGCAGAATGATTTTGCTGGGTTAGGTGACTGGGGTAGCTAAAAGAGCCCCGTCCCAAATTAGCTACTCGACGACGGAAAAAAGGGGAAGCGATGCTTGAAAGTGGCAAATTGATGCCTTCGGTCGATGCGTGGCTGCGCGAAGCCAAGGCCGACGCTTCGGCGCCGGCGTGTGGCATGTACCTGACGCACAATGGCGTGGTGCGTGCGACACCCAAGTCCGAGGCGCGCGGTGTCGAGACAGATGGTGTGGCGCCGGGCCACAAGGTGGGCGGCATGGTGTTTGGCTTCGATGCCGAAAAGGTGCAGGCCGCTATCGAGTCAACGCGCACGATGCCGGGTATCGGCTATGTGCGCGTATGGCTGGCGAGCGGCGAGCTTGCCGTGGGCGACGATATCATGCTCGTGCTCATTGGCGGAGACATTCGCCCGCATGTGGTCGATGCCCTGCAGACGCTCGTCGGCACTATCAAGAACGAGTGCGTGAGCGAGGTCGAGCGCGAAGCGTAACGCCTAGCCGGCAACCCGTGTACGTCTATAGCAAAAGCCCGCTGGCAGTTCATGTAGATCTGCCAGCGGGCTTTGGTGTGTTGGGGCTGTTTTGTGCCGGCGCTCGCTACACGCGTGTGGCGTCCTTGGGGCTCATGGTCATGCTCTGGAAGCGATTTTCCATATACTCGTTATCGAAGTACTTTCCGTAGAACTGCGCAACGGGAATATCGCTGGCCGTGCCGTTGACACGCTGGTACCAGTAGTCGAGCGATTGCAGCGTCATGACGCCGTCGACCAGCATGATGATGGTAAAGATGACGGTGGCTGAGTAGCGACTCTTCCAGGGAATCATGTTAATGAGCTTGAGCAATCTGGGCAGCAGCAGCTTGATCCAGATGAGTCCGCCCAGACCCCACAGGCAGGCGAAGCCCGTGCAGGTGCGACCGCCCGTAAGCACGGCGAGCGGATCGGGCATGCCAAAGAGCTTCATATGCGAGTAGCTCCACGAGACCACACCGAACGAGGTCTGCATAAACCAGCCCACAAAGACCTCAAAGCTTGCGCCAAGCAGGGCGCTCACCAAAAAGATAATGATGGGGTTCTTTTTGTAGAAGCGGTTGAGTACCATGGTCATGAGTACGGCGCCAAATCCGTAGATGGGGCTGAAGGGGCCAAATAGCATGCCGGCGCGGTTCTGGTAGACGCCTGGATCGTCGACCGTCATGTGCCAGATGTCCTCCAGGATCAGGCCGAGCACGCAGCAGACAAAGAATACCCAGAATAGGTTGAAGTAGTTGAGCTTAATGTAGCCCTCGCCGGTCTCATCGCGGCCGAGCATGCCCTCGGCGGCGGCGTCGCGATCGAGCATCTCCTGCAGGCGGCGCTGCAGTTCGCGCTCCTGACGAAGCGTGGGGTCAACAGTGGCCGAAAGCGCGACGAGGATGCCGAGCTGGATGGCGGGGCGGAGCAAGAACGGCCCGATACCCTGGAGCATCACGTCGACCAAAAGCTCAACGACGGTAAATGCGATAAGGATATAGGACAGGCGCGCGGCGTTGCGGCGCTGGTTCTTGATGAGGTCCAGGCCAAAGATGATCAAGATGACAGCGCTCGCCGCCGAGAGCATGATGCCGGCGACGATAAGGCCGACCGCGACGAGCGTGTTGTCGCCGAGCTTGGCGGCGGCGTTGCCGTTGATGAGCGCGGTGATGACCTGCCACATAAAGGCGCCGACCGAAGGGAGCGTGCCTACGCCGGACAGGATGCACAGGACGGCGTACACCTTAATGATGAGGGGAATCTTCTTGACCTCCGTGGCGCTGGGGACGCTGGGGTCGAGTTCGTTTCGATCCATACGGAACCTTTCTCGTTTTGTTGTAGGTTACAAGGATACGCCGCCAACCTGCTAAAAGACAGGACGAATGGCCCAATTGCAGCAATGTAAGCCCTAACGGTGGGCGAGACGCGTCGCGACGGAAACATACGGGACCGTTGGCCCCGAGGGCGGTCTGCCCGATAAAATGTTTGGCCGCAAAACGGATTATAAGCTCGGTGGGCTTTTAAAAACCGCCGTTCATGCGCGGGAGTGCTTGTCTTGCCGTGCGTATAATAGGGCAGGTAACGCCAAATAACGAGGCTCTGAGGGGATGCCATGTCTCAAGAAACCATCCGCGCGGCCGAGCGTGCTACGGGACGGGTGACGACCATGTCGACGTATGATCCGGACTCCGACCAGCTGCATGAGGAATGCGGCATCTTTGGTGTGTGGGCACCCGATCGCGACGTGGCTCGACTGACGTACTTTGGTCTGCGTGCGCTGCAGCATCGCGGCCAGGAATCGGCGGGAATCGCCGTGGGCGATGGCGGCACGGTTATGGTTCGCAAAGACCTGGGACTGCTCGATCGCGTGTTCTCCAACGCCGACCTGTCGACGCTCTCCGGCCAGTTGGCTGTGGGCCACGTGCGCTATGGCACCGCCGGCGCCAAGAGCTGGGAAGCCTCGCAGCCGCATCTTTCCACCATCAACAGCGTCATCATCGCGCTTGCGCACAACGGCACCCTGGTTAACACTGACGAGCTGCGCCGCCAGCTGATCGAGCTCGGCGTGCCGTTCCTCTCCAATTCGGATTCCGAGGTCGCGACCAAGCTCATTGGCTACTTTACCCAGCGTACGGGCCACCTGCGCGAGGGCATTCGCAAGACCATGGAGCTCGTGCGCGGCGGCTACGCCATGACGCTCATCAACGAGCAGGCACTCTACGCTTTCCGCGACCCGCATGGCATTCGTCCGCTGGTGCTGGGCAAGCTCGTGGACGAGGGCCTGGACCAGGCCGACGCCGCATCCGTTTCGCAGCTACCGTCGCAAGACGACGCCGCGACGGTCGACGCTGCCGCTCATGTCACGCGCGCTGGCGGCTGGGTCGTTGCCTCCGAGACATGTGCACTCGATATCGTGGGCGCCGAGTATGTCCGTGATGTCCGTCCCGGCGAGATCTTGCGCATCAGTGCCGAGGGCCTGGTATCCGAGCAGGGTGTGCCCGCTGCCGAAGAGCCCGCGAACTGCATCTTTGAGCAGGTCTACTTTGCCCGCCCCGACTCCATCATGAATGGCAAGAGCGTCTACGCCTGCCGTTACGACATGGGTCGTCAGCTGGCACACGAGGAGCCCGTCGATGCCGACCTGGTCATCGGCGTGCCCGACTCCGGTCTACCGCCTGCGGAGGGTTATTCGCGCGAGAGCGGCATTCCCTTTGGCGAGGGGCTCATCAAGAATCGCTATGTGGGCCGTACGTTTATCGAGCCCACGCAGGAGCTGCGTGCCATGGGCGTGCGCATGAAGCTCAATCCACTGCGCGACAATATCGAGGGCAAGCGCCTGGTCGTCATCGACGACTCCATCGTTCGCGGCACCACCATGGTGCAGCTCGTCAAGATGCTGCGCAACGCCGGCGCCAAGGAGATTCACATCCGCATCAACTCGCCCGAGGTCATCTGGCCGTGCTTCTACGGCATCGATACCGACGTGCAGTCGCAGCTCATCAGCGCTAACAAGACGGTCGATGAGATCTGCGAGTACATTGGCGCCGATTCGCTGGCCTTCCTTTCGGTCGAGGGCCTGCTGAAGGTCATGCCCAAGGGCGGCTACTGCGATGCGTGCTTTACCGGCCGTTATCCCGTGGCGATTCCCGAGAGCTTTGGTCGCGACAAGTTTATGGAGGGCTTTAAGCCTCGCAACCTGGATAAGCCGCTGCACTTTGGCGACGACGCCGTGGTCGAGAAATACGATGACCGCAGCTGGGAAGAGAAGCACGGCGAGGCCTAGAACCTGCCATTTAGGGACAGGTTCATTTTGGTAGGTTTTACCTGCTGTTTTGTTGATCTGGCGGCGCGCGTTGTTACCGTGTGCGCCAACTTGAGGGCAACTATGAGCACTGTTTGGCGTCTGTGTGTCAAACGGTAGTGGGAGAGGAAGGCTCAGATGAGCGACAGCAAGCATGTGACGTATGAGGATGCCGGCGTCGATACCGCCGAGGGCGGCCGCGCCGTCGACGCTATTAAGCAAATGGTTAAGGATACCAACCGTCCCGAGGTTATCGGCGGCATCGGTGGCTTTGGCGGCCTGTTCTCGGCCGCCGCGCTTAAGGATATGGAAGACCCGATCCTGATCAGCGGTACCGACGGCGTGGGCACCAAGCTCGTCCTCGCCCAGATCATGGACCGTCACGAGACGGTGGGCCAGGACCTGGTCGCTATGTGCGTCAACGACATTTTGGCTTCGGGCGCCGAGCCGCTCTTCTTTTTGGACTATGTTGCCATCGGCCACATCGAGGCCGAGCACATGGCAAAGATCATCAAGGGCGTGGCAGACGGCTGCAAGCTCGCGGGCTGCGCGCTCGTGGGCGGCGAGATGGCCGAGCACCCGGGCGTCATGGCTCCCGCCGACTACGACCTCGCCGGCTTTACCGTGGGTGTCGTCGACCGTCCCAAGATGCTCGACCCCGCCAACGTCCGCCCCGGCGACGTGATTCTGGGCCTTCCCTCCACCGGCGTGCACTCCAACGGCTACTCGCTCGTGCGTAAGGTCATCGGCGTTGACGGCATCAAGCCGGGTACGCCCGAGGCCGCCGCTAAGGCCGAGGAGCTGAGCCGTCCGCTCGAGGAGCTCGGCGGCGCATCACTGGCAGACGCTCTGCTGGCCCCCACGCGCATCTACGTCAAGCCGATTCTTGACCTGCTCCGCGGTGGCGCTCCGGTGCACGCCATCGCCCATATCACCGGCGGCGGCATTACCGAGAACCTTAACCGTGCGTTGGCCGACGACGTCGACGCCGTGGTCGCCCGCAATGGCGCCGAGATGGGCTGGGACATTCCGCCCGTCATCACCTATGTTTCGCACCAGGCCGAGCTTACGCCCAACGAGGCATGCAAGACCTTCAACATGGGCGTCGGCCTGTGCCTGATTGTCGCTCCCGAAGATGAGGCCGCGGTAACCGATGCCCTGGTCGCGCTGGGCGAGAAGCCGTTCCGCGTGGGCGAATGCGTCGAGGGCTCCGGTAAGGTCGTGTACTCCGATGAGCGCTAACGAGCAGACGGCTGCCGCCGAGGGCCTGGGTTTTGCGCCCTATACCCGTCCGACCGGCACCGATACCACCGAGCCGCTCAAGATCGGCGTGCTCATCAGCGGTTCGGGCACCAACCTACAGGCGTTGATCGACCTGATCGCCGCCGGCAAGCTCAATGCTTCGATCGAGCTCGTGGTGTCGAGCCGTCCTTCGGCCAAGGGCCTGCAGCGTGCAGAGCGTGCGGGTATCCAGACGCTGACGCTCTCCAAGGATGTCTACGCCGACCCTATCGTCGCCGACGAGATTATTGCGCACGAGCTTCTCGAGCGCGGCTGCGAGTATGTGGTCATGGCTGGCTACATGCGAATGGTGCATACGCCGCTGCTGGCGGCGTTCCCCAACCGCGTTGTCAATCTGCATCCGGCGCTGCTGCCGAGCTTTACCGGTGCGCATGCGATCGACGATGCCTTTACGCGCGGCGTCAAGGTGACCGGTGTGACCGTGCATTTTGCCAACGAGATCTACGACAACGGTCCCATCATCGCCCAGCGCGCGCTGGCTGTTGAGGAAGGCTGGGATGTCGACACACTCGAGGAGCACATCCATGCGATCGAGCACGTGCTGTATCCCGAGGTCGTGCAGATGCTCGCTGACGGCCGCGTCCACGTGTTGGAGAGCGGTAAGGTGGCAATTGATCCGGCGCGCCATCGTGCGTAAAAGGATTCGCTTGGTCCTCATTGCGACGTAAACTATCAAAAAGCTGATTGGGGCATATGGAATCACATGTGCCCCAATCAGCTTAATACCTCTTTGATTTTGGGCTCTGGATAACGTGACGGGCACCATTCCCATTCCAAGAAATCCGATAGGGCCTCGTCCGTGTGTGGGCGGGGCCCTTTTGCGCGGCCTTTTATGTTTGCTATACTGCTAGCAAGTAGAGAGGAGCCGCTATGGGTGCAGCAACGGTGCAGCTCAACACACGAATCGATCCTATGCTCAAGGCTGGTGGCGATGCGGTCCTGACACGCAATGGATTGGGGCCGAGCGATGCCGTTCGTGCGCTTTGGGCCTATCTTGTCGAGCATCAAGCGTTGCCGGGATTTATGGTGACGGATAAGCGCGAGGCACCCCGCGCGGAGAGCCTGGCTGAGCAGGGGTGTGGCCTAGCTTTTTCATCGCTGGGGCTAAATGCTTCGGATTTTGCGCCAGTTGGATCATCTGCGGAAGACTGGGATGCCGTACGAGATGATATGTATGACACGATGATTGTCGATATTGAGGCGAATTGTCGATGATCGAGGCAAAGCATCTCTTGGTAGATACGAACGTTTGGCTCGATTATTACCTGCAAGAGGGGGCGTTCGACGAAGCGAAGAGATTAGTTGAACTGGCCGAGGCGGGAAAGATTGACCTTCTGTACACGCCCACGACGGCAAAGGATGTGTTCTATATCCTGCCTCGGCGTCTGGCCCTGCGGAATGCGAATGGGATTAACGTGCCGTTTGCCTCGGCGTCATGGGCCTGCATCGAGCATATGATGCAGGTGGCAACTGCCTCTCCGCTTTCGTTGGCAGAGTGCGAGATGGCGCGCATGCTTGGCAAGCGCATGCCGGATCTCGAAGACAACCTTATCATCGCTTCGGGCGAGACGGCAGATGTTGACTACGTGGTCACGAGCGACCGGCGCATGCTGGAGGCGATGCCCGAGGTGTGCTTGACGCCTGCCCGCGCACTCGAGATGATTGGGATCCTCGGCTAACCTTGCCTGTCTGGTTTCGCTATCATATGGGGCATTGTGAACCTCATGCAACTTTGGAGGACGGTATGGCGGATAACGCCGAGATGCTATTCGCGCCTGAGCTGGTGTTTTTTGATTGGGAGTGCGCGACGCCGGATGAGGTGTTTGCGCGACTCGAGGGCGAGCTTGCTCCGCACGGCTACATTGCGTCCGGTTGGCTCGATGCCGTCCGTACGCGCGAGGACATCTATCCCACGGGCCTCGCCATGCCGGCGGCCAATATTGCCATTCCGCATACCGATCCGGGGTTTGTGGCTAAGCCCTATATCGCGGTGATTAAGCCCTCCGCGCCCGTGACGTTCAATGCTATGGCGGGCATGGGTGCCCCTGTGCCGGCGCAGATCATCATCAATCTGGGTATTGCCGAGCCGGGCGGCCAGGTCGAGGCCCTGCAAGCGCTTATGAATATCTTTATGGATGCCGACGCCGCAGCCGACGTGCTCGGTCAGACTTCGTCCCAGGGCATGGTCGACGCCATCCGCCGCCACTTCTAAGACTGGCACCTTTGCACCAAAATGGTGCAGATTAACCTGTCTCCCATGCACCAGGTGTGCCGCGGGGTTGCGTTGTGACACAATGACGTATGTTCGATTCGTGATGCGAAAGGCCAACTATGGCAAATAAGAAAAAGAACTCCGAGGCCGCGCCGACGCCCGAGCAGCAGGCCCGCGCTGCCTCCAGCTCTCGCAAGAAGCAGCGCAAGACGTACGTGTCCAAGACCGTCAAGATCGTTCTGGTGGTTATCGGCGTGCTGGCGATGCTGCTTTCCGTCTCGGCCATGGCGTGCTCCGGTTTGATGTCGCAGACCGAGAACAATAACTCGGGTTACAAACTGACCGGCGGCGTGGCTGCTACCGTCAACGGAACCAACCTCACCGAGGACACCGTAACCAAGCAGATCATGAGCATGCGCACGTCCTACGGATATACCAAGGACAAGGATTGGGCGCAGTATCTGGTCAATAACGACCTGACGCCCAAGAAGTACCGCAAACAGCTCATCGATTCCTATACGCAGCAGATTCTGCTCCAGCAGGCGCAGAAGGAGAACGGCGTGACGGTTTCGGACGAGGAAGTAGAGAAGGCTTGGAAGGACGCCTGCAAGAGCGCGGGGGGCGCCAAGACCTTTAAGGAGACCCTTAAGACCTACGGCTATACCGAGGACACCTACAAGGACTCGCTCAAGGAGAGCCTGGCGCAGCAGAAGCTTAAGGATGCCGTTGCTCCCACCAGCAAGCCCAAGGACAGCGAGATTGTCGATTACATTAACGAGAACCTGTCTAACTACAACGATGCCCGCCGCTCGTCGAACATCCTGATCAAGGTTGATTCCGACGCTTCCGACGAGGACAAGGCCGCCGCCAAGGCCAAGGCGCAGGAGTGCCTGGATAAGATCAACTCCGGCGAGCTGAGCTTTGAGGATGCCGTGAAGCAGTATTCCGACGACACCGGTTCCAAGGAGAAGAAGGGTGACGTGGGCTGGGATAAGCTCACCACCTTTGTCGACAGCTACCAGACGGCGCTCGAGGGCCTTAACAAGGGCGATGTGAGCGACGTGGTCGAGTCGACGTATGGCTACCACATCATCAAGTGCACCGACTACTTCCATGTCGATGGCCAGGTCGATGACATCAATCAGGTGCCCAAGGCTATTAAGAAGTACGTTTCCAATGTGGTGAAGACCCAGGCATCGGGCACGGCATACAACGAGTGGCTGGAGAAGTACACGAAGGATGCCGACATTACCGTCAACCCCATGCCCAATGACGTGCCCTATAACGTGAGCCTGAAGGGCGTCACCAAGAGCTCGACCGACGATTCGTCGATGACTGAGTAATCAAGGGGCGGTGCTCGTGCGAGTGCCGCCCACACTATTGAGGAGGATTTGCAGATGACCAACGAAGAGCTGCAGCAGGAAATGATTGCCGCCATGAAGGCCAAGGACAAGGTTCGCCTGTCTATCATTCGCCAGGTCAAGGCCGAGGTTAAGAACATCGAGGTCAACGAGCGCCGCGACGTGACCGAGGAAGACGTCAACAGCATGATCAAGCGTCTGATTAAGCAGACAAGCGAGACGTTGGAGATGTCCATCAAGGCCGGTACCGATCAAGATCGTACCGACAACCTGACCGAGCAGGTCAAGATTCTGGAGAGCCTGCTGCCCGCCCAGGTTTCGGGTGAGGAGCTCGAGGCGCTGATCGAGCAGGTCATCGCCGAGCTGGGCGCCACGTCCAAGAAGCAGATGGGCCAGGTTATGGGGGCGCTCGGCAAGGCCACCGGCGGCAACTTCGATAAACCGGCCGCGGCAAAGATCGTCGGCGGCAAACTCGTGTAGGGTCGAGCGGTACATAGTTGGTGTTGAGGGGGCGTGACCATTGCGGTCGCGCCCCTTTTTTGTTGGCCGATGAAGGGCGCCTCCCTTGGCTGGTCATTGGGCGCTCATTGGGGACAGGCTTAAATGAGCGCCCAATGAGAGGGTACTCATTTAAGTCTGTCCCCAATGAGTGGGTTAAAGGTTGCGGGTTCTTTACGGGAATGCAGTGTGGGCTGCGGAAACGTGGTTCTTTCCGTAAAATAGAGCAATTCGTGTAAGCACAGGGAAGGGATATTCATGGCAGACATGATCGAGATCAAGCATCTCAACAAGTACTTTGGCGACCTGCATGTGCTCAAAGATATCAACCTCACCGTCAAGCGCGGCGAGAAGCTCGTAATGATCGGGCCTTCCGGCTCGGGTAAGTCGACGCTCATCCGTTGCGTCGATTATCTGGAGGAGCCCACGTCGGGCGAGGTCATCATCGACGGTACGCCGCTCACCAAGAAGAATCATCTGGAGATGGCTCGCAAGTACAGCTCCATGGTGTTTCAGCAGTTCAACCTATATCCCAACATGACGGTGCTGGGCAACCTGACGCTCGCGCCCATCAAGCTGCAAAAGAAGAGTAAGGAGGAGGCGACCGAGATTGCCATCGCCGCGCTCAAGCGCGTCGGCATGGCGCATAAGGCCGGCGAGTATCCGCAGAACCTCTCGGGCGGTCAGCAGCAGCGCATCGCCATTGCCCGTGCCCTGTGCACCAAGCAGCCCATCATCCTGTTTGACGAGCCGACCTCGGCACTCGACCCCGAGATGGTCCAGGAAGTCCTGGACGTTATGATCGAGCTCGCGCAGGAGGATATCACCATGATCTGCGTGACGCACGAGATGGGCTTTGCGCGCCAGGTGGCCGACCGCGTCATCTTTATGGAGGACGGCCGCATCCTGGAGGAGGGCACACCCGAGCACTTCTTCGATAACCCCGAGAACCCGCGCTGCCGCGAGTTTCTGTCCAAGATTCTGCACTAGGCGCGGTGATGGACATGACGGATATGACGAGGGCGGCCGTGTCGCGCCGACACTTTTTGCAGCTGGCGGGCGCCGGTATGCTCGCGCTGACGGGGACCGCGCTTACCGGTTGCGGCAACTCCACCGGCGGCGAGGACTCCGACAAGGGGTCTAAGCTTGCGGCCATCAAGTCGCGTGGCCATCTGAATGCCGGCGTTAAGAAGGACGTTCCTGGCTACGGCTATTACGACACCGCCAAGGGCCGCTTTGAGGGCATGGAGGTCGATTTGTGCTACCAGATCGCCGCTGCCGTCTTAGGCGTGAGCTACAAGGAGGCCCGTGCCCAGGAGCTTGTCGAGTTTACTGACGTAACGCCCAAGACGCGCGGCCCGCTGATCGATAACGGCCAGCTCGACGTGGTCGCGGCGACCTACACCATCACCGACGAGCGCAAGAAGAGCTGGGATTTCTCGACGCCGTATCGCACCGACTACGTGGGACTCATGGTCAAGAAGCGTTCGGGCTTTACCTCGATTGAGGACCTGGACGGCAAGGTCATTGGCGTGAGCCAGGGTGCCACCACGCAGGGCCTGATCGAGCAGATGATCAAGGACAACGGCTTTAGCTGCAAGCCCGAGTTTAGGGCCTTTAGCGGCTACCCCATCATCAAGAGTTCGCTCGATGCCGGCAATATCGACGTCTTTGCCATGGACCGCTCCACACTGGCCGGTTACATGAACGAGACCGTTGAGCTGCTGCAACCCGAGGTCAAGTTTGGCGAGCAGGGCTACGGCGTGGCGACCAAGAAGGGCTGCGATCTTTCGGCCGTGGTCGATCAGGTGATATGCGATCGCCTGGCCGACGGCTGGCTCGACCAAGAGGTTAAGACCTGGGGTCTTGTATAGGCGCATCGTCCAAGGAAGGAATCAAATGCTCGAAGGATTGTTTGACGCCGACCGCTGGTCGACGACATTCCAAAACATGGGGCCCTTCTGGGAGGGCTTTGGCGTGACGATGCAGGTGGTCGTTGCCGGCCTGCTGCTGTCGCTGGTGTTGGGCACGCTGCTTGGCGTGTTCTCTACCACTCGTTCTCGCGTTCTGCGCGCCATAAGCCGCGTGTACGTGGAGTTTTACCAGAACACCCCGCTGCCCGTGCAGGTGCTCTTTATGTACATGGCCGGTCCGCAGTTTTTGCAGGCCATAACCGGTGCCGACCAGCCGGTGCGTATCGCGCCGTTTGTGCTGGGCTTCTTGGGCGTAGGCCTGTATCACGCTGCCTACATTTCGGAGGTCATCCGTACCGGTATCGAGGCCGTTCCGCGTGGCCAGATGGAGGCGGCCCAGAGCCAGGGCTTCACCCGTGCGCAGGCATACTGCTACATCGTGCTGCCCCAGACGTTCAAGATCATTCTGCCGCCGCTGTGTAACCAGGCACTCAACCTGGTCAAAAACACGTCGGTGCTGGCGCTTGTGGCCGGCGGCGACCTTATGTACCGTTCCGACAACTTTGTGAGTTTGTACGGTTACCTGCAGGGATACATCGTCTGCTGCCTTATGTATTTCATCATCTGCTTTCCGCTCGCCATGCTGGTGCAGTGGCTCGAGCGCCGCTCCAAGGAGCGCCCGCGCGGCGTGAGCCTGGCCGAGCTGGGGCTCGACAACGTAGAGGAGGCCTAGCGCATGGAAATCTTCAACGCGACCAACCTGCTCTACATTTGGGGCGGCTTTGTTAAGACGATCGAGATCTCGGCGCTGTCGATCTTTTTCTCGCTCATCTTTGGCACGGTGCTGGCGCTCGTTAAAAGCTATGCGCCCCGTCCATTCCGTATTTTGGTGAGCGCCTATATCGAGCTGTTCCGTTGCACGCCAAACTTGCTGTGGATCCTGTTTATCTACTTTACGGTGCAGGGTTTGGACATTGTGATTTCGACCATCGCCTTTACGCTGTTTACCAGCGCTGTTATGGCCGAGATTGTGCGTGGCGGCCTCAACTCGATTCCGCGCGGCCAGTTTGAGGCGGCGCAGAGCCAGGGCTTTGGCTTCTTTGCCACCATGCGCTATATCATTCTGCCGCAGACGTTTAAGACGATCATTCCGGCGCTGTTTAGCCAGTGCACGACCGTCATCAAGGACAGCTCGTATCTTTCGGGCATTAACGTGGCCGAGCTCATGTACACGGCAAACGTCGTGATGGCCCACGCGATCGACCTGTCGCAGGTGCTTATGCTCTACGGCCTGGTGTTTGCGATGTACTTTGTGCTCAACTTTGGTATCTCGCTGCTGGTGAGGGCATATCAACGTCGCATTGTGGCCGCATAGTCCTGCTTCCCCAAGCACGGCACCTTGCCCCTCAATCGTCGCTTGCGTACATTTAGTACGCGGCGCTCCTCTTTCGGGGCAATCTGCCGCACTTGGGAAACCAGGACGAAGGTGGGGGCAAAATGAATGTGACAAAGGGACTGTCCCTTTGTCACATAGAGAAAGGAATCGCGATGAGCGATCTGGAGAACAAGAAGAATCCTGTGGTCATTACCATCGCGCGCGACTTTGGCGCCGAGGGCCACGAGATTGGCCGCATGCTAGCCAACGAGTTGGGAATTCCGCTGTACGACAACGAGCTGCTGGTGCGTGCGTCGATGCGCGCGGGTGAGTCGCTCGATAAGATGGCCGCCTACGACGAGCGTCTGGCCGTGGAGAACATGGCATTTCTGCCCGACCGCTACGATGCACGTTCGTACTCGGACAAGTTGTTCCAAAAGATGAGTCAGGTGATTTTGGACCTGGGCGAGACCGAGAGCTGCATTATCGAGGGTCGCCTGTCCGATTACCTGCTGCGTAACAACCCTAATCACATTGCCGTGTTGGTGACCGCACCCTTTGAGGACCGCGTCGAGATCGTGCGCAAGAAGCGTGGGCTCAACAAAAAGAAGGGCGCCAAGCTGGTCAAGCAGCAGCAGAAGGCACGCGAGGCGTTCTATAAGCGCTACAGCGCCGGAAAGTGGAAGATGACGAGCGGCAAGGATATCGTCGTCAACCGCGCCAAGCTGGGCCGCGAGGGCTGCAAAGACGTCATAGCCGCTGCCTACCGCTACAAGGTGGCGCAGCTCGAAGGCTAGCCGACCAAAAGCCACCGCAAAGGTGCCCGTTCCCTTTATGGTGATCGGGCGGCCGGCATAGAAAAAGTCCCCGCCGGGCGTGTGCCCGACGGGGACTTTGCCGTTTGGTAGCTAGCGCTGTAGGTGATTACTCACCCAGCAGGCTCTTGGTGATGGAAGCGGCGGCCTTCTTGCCGGCGCCCATCGCCAGAATGACCGTAGCGGCACCGGTGACGATGTCGCCGCCGGCCCAGATGCGGGGATCGGTGGTCTGGCCGGTCTCCTCGTCGGCAACGATGTAGCCCCACTTGTTGAGCTCCATCTTGCCGCCGATCTTGGCAGCGAAGGGGTTGGCGTTGGTACCGATAGCCGAGATCGCGACGTCGCAGGGGATCTCCTCGATGGCGCCCTCGATGGGCACCGGGCGACGACGGCCGGACTCGTCAGGCTCGCCGAGCTCCATCTTCTGGACCTTGACGGCGCACACGGAGCCGTCCTCGCCAGCGACAAACTCGAGCGGGGAGACGAGCGGCAGAACCTCGACGCCCTCGGCCTTGGCATGGTGCAGTTCGGCGCGACGGCAGGGCATCTCGTCCTCGGTACGACGGTAGGCGATGATGGCGTGCTCGGCGCCCAGGCGCTTGGCGGTACGGACAGCGTCCATAGCCACGTTGCCGCCGCCAAAGACGACGACGTTCTTGCCGTGCTTGGTGGGGGTGTCGTACTCGGGGAACTTGTTGGCCTTCATCAGGTTCACGCGGGTGAGGTACTCGTTAGCGAAGAAGACGTTGGGCAGGTTCTCGCCGGGGACGTTGAGGAACTTGGGCAGGCCAGCGCCGGTCGCCACGTAGATGGCGTCGAAGCCCTGCTCGAACAGCTCATCGGCCGTGGCCATGTTGCCCACGACGGAGTTGTACTCAAACTTGACGCCCATGTCCTCAAGGCCGTCAATCTCGCGCTTGACGACCGCCTTGGGCAGACGGAACTCGGGGATGCCGTAGACCAGCACGCCGCCGCCGGTGAAGAAGGCCTCAAAGACGGTAACGTCAAAGCCGTTGCGGGCGAGCTCGCCGGCGCAGGTGATGCCGGACGGGCCGGAGCCGACGACGGCGACCTTCTTGCCGTTCTTGGGAGCCATCTTGGGCGTGGAGGCGAGCTCGGGGCGGTCACCCAAGAAGCGCTCGAGCTGGCCGATGGCCACGGGCTCGGACTTCTTACCACGGATGCACTTGCCCTCACACTGGTTCTCCTGCGGGCAGACGCGGCCGCAGATGGCGGGAAGCATGGAGTCCTCGCGGATGGTATCGAGGGCGCCGCCGAAGTCCTTCTCGCGGATCTGCTCGATAAAGCGGGGAATGTTGATGTTGACGGGGCAGCCCTCGACGCAGAACGGCTTCTTGCAATTGAGGCAGCGCTCGGCCTCAGCCAGCGCCATCTCCTCGGTGAAGCCCTTGTCGACGGGGCGGAAGTCGCAGGCGCGCTCGGCGGCCGGCTCCTCGTTATCGGGGGTGCGGGGCGACTTCATATCGGCAACGAAACGACCGTTAACTAGTGGCATGCGCAGCTCTTTTCCTCATAGGCCTTGAGGGACTCGCCCTCTTCGGAACGGTAAGCGGCCTGGCGGGCACGAAGGTCATCCCAGTCGACCAGGGTGGCATCGAAGTCGGGGCCGTCGACGCAGGCAAACTTGGTCACGCCGCCCACCTCGACGCGGCAGCAGCCGCACATACCGGTGCCGTCAACCATGATGGGGTTGAGCGACGCGGTGATGGGGGTGTCGTACTTCTGGGCGGTGAGGGTCGAGAACTTCATCATCGGAACGGGGCCGACGCAGAAGACCTGGCTCACGGCCTTGTCCTGCAGCAGGCGCTCCAGCGGAGCGGTGACAACGCCCTGCTCGCCGTAGGAACCGTCGTCGGTGGTGATGTGGATGTGGTCCTCGTCGAGGAGCTCGCGGAACTGGTCCTCCATGAGCAGGAGGTCCTTGGTGCGAGCGCCCATGATGGCGTGCACCTCGTGGCCGGTCTCGACCAGGTGCTTGGCGACCGGGAAGGCAATTGCCAGGCCGACGCCGCCGCCAATGACGGCGCAGGGGCCCTCGGCCATCTCGGTGGGAACGCCCAGCGGGCCCACGACGTCGCGCAGCGACTCGCCGGCCTCGTAGGTGGAAAGCATCTCGGTGGTCTTGCCGATCACCATGAAGATGAACTCGACCCAGCCCTCGTCACCGTTCCAGCCGGCCAGGGTAAACGGGACACGCTCGCCCGTCTCGTTGGCGCGAACCATGAGGAACTGTCCAGCGTGCGCATGCTTGGCGATTGCAGGCGCCTCGATGCGGAACTTGAACACCTTCTCCGAGAACTGCGTCTTCTCCAGGATTTTATACATAGAACCCCTCTCTTGTTAGGGCAACCGAACCGTGCCTCCACGGAAATGGACGGCAGCCCGAATAAAACCGTACGTGCACAGGCGTTGTGCAGACATACGGTGTAAATTATACCCTCATGGACATGTTGCTTACGTGTATCTTTGGCAGGCGGGAAAAGTAATCTAGCACAAAGAGGCAGGTTTATTTTGGCGGGTTTTATCAGATAAAACGACAAAAGGGGCCGGCCTTGCACATCGGTGAGGCCGGCCCCTTTTGGGGTGTTGGGTATGTATGGCGGCACAGGGTTTATTGCGATGCGGCCGCTGCGGCGTTTTCGCATATAAAACCTGCCAAAATAAACATCCCTTTTGGTAGGTTTTAGTGCTTGCCGTTGGCAGAGGCGGAGCCGTTGACGTGGTCGCGGGCATAGATTACGCCGTGCACAATCGCCAGGCCGGCGGCGTCGGCGGCGCGGGCGCAGGTGTCCTGGAAGTCCTCGGCCTCGCGGGCGCGCAGCTGCTTGAGCACGTAGTCGGCGACAGCCATCTTGCCGGGAGGGTTGCCGATGCCGGTGCGGATGCGGCTAAAGTCGCGGCTGCCCATCTTGTCGATGATGGAGCGCAGGCCGTTGTGGCCGGCGTGGCCGCCGCCCACCTTGACGCGCACGTCGCCGGCGGGAATGTCGAGCTCATCGTGGATTACGAGCAGCTCCTCGGCCTTGATTTTGTACTCGCGGCAAAGCTTGGAGATGGGGCCGCCCGAGGTGTTCATGTACGACTGCGGCTTGACCAGCACAATCTGGCGCTTGCCGCCCTCTTCCTCTGGATCGTTGATGTTGATGAGCGCGACCTCGGCGCCGGCCTGGTTTTTCCAGTACGTGACGCCGGCCTGACGCGCCAGCTCGTCGATCGCCTTAAAGCCTGCGTTGTGGCGGGTCTCGGCATACTCATCGCCAGGGTTGCCAAGTCCGGCAACCATGCGAATCTTAAGCGGCTGTGCAGCTGCCATGTGCTTCCTTTCATCGATTTGTCGCCTGCTATGGTGAGCGACCCCGTTGCTGCTGTCAAATGGAGGGTGATTGAGGCCGCATGAGGGCGTTTGGACAGTCGTCAGAAGCCGGGATGGACAGTTAGTTCAGATTTGTATAAACCAAGAGATCTTTGACTGCCAAAATCGGGGCCACGGAACTGTCACGGCGCTTTGGGGAGCACAATTTGTGCTATTTCAGATCTTTTGAGTCTTCAAATGAGGTGATTGGCGCCGGGATGGCGGCAAACTACCTCGAAATGAGCCGTCTGTTTATACAAATCTGAACTAACTGTCCAGCCATGCTCGGTAACACTGGGTAAAAGTCTTTTAGACCGGCGCGAGGCCGATTCCGGCCCGCAGGGTGTTGAGCCAGGCGGCCTGACGCTTGCGATAACCCTTGATGCGGTAGCGGAATCGAACTCCCGCAAGTCGATGCATCGTCTGGGCGAAGGCTTCGAGTGCAACAAGGTCCTTCATTTGGTCACGATTGATAACCAGGACGTGGATACCCATGGCCTTAAGGCCATTGTTGCGATTGCCATCGTGGATGCGAGCGTTTTGAAGCTCATGTCCAATTCCGTTGTATTCGTTGTCGACTCCGGCTGCTGGGCAATATAAGTCGCAGATGGCGTAGGGGATGCCCGAGGACATGTTGACCGCAAGGGTGTCGAAATCGACTCGATAGTTGAGCAGCAGGCCTCCCATGGGCAGGCTGCAACACCCGAATCCGCCAAAGCGCATGGGTGCGCCCAGGACGGCGAACATCAATGATTCCGCTGGGGATGCGGATCCGGCCCGGGCGAGTTTGATAGCTGTGCGAAACGAGGCGTAGGAACTACTTTTGGCAAACCGTGCGACTGCCTCGAGCTCTTCGATGGTTGTGGCGGGCTCGCATTTGTAGTGTGCCTGTTCGTAGCGGGTTTCGGATTGCTTTTCGGGTGTCGGTTGATCGCCCTGGCAATCGAGATCGTCCATCGTTTCGAAGCTGTTGGCCTCGGGCCACGTGTCGTCGTAGGCGATGGGGTAAGTTGCTTCGGGCGGAAGTGAGTAGGTTCCGAGCAGTTCCATGAGAAGCATCAAGGTTTTGGCAACCGATTCATTTTTGGAACAAAGCATGGCCGTCATGGCGGGAGACGTTGCGTAGATGTCGGCTTCGATGTGCATGATCGCGCCCTGGGGGAGAGGGGCGGTGATGGTGTGCTGGAGGAGCCGTCCGTCGGGTCGTCTGTTGCTGCCGCTCGCAACAAAGAGGTCTAGACGCTCGGAGTCGTCTTCGCTCCAGGCGTCAAGTATTGCAAGGGCCGCAAAGTCTATGGCGTCCTTGTTGGGAACGCAACCTACGAGGGCTTGTGTCTGTTGCTCGTCATCGATGGCGTCCCAGGGAAGGGCGGAGTACGCCCGTCGAGCGCGGCGAATTGCGCGGAGGGCGGAGAGGTGTGAAATTACGGTTGTCATAGCTATAAGGTACTAAGCCGTTGGCGAAATGATATGGCCGTGCCGTTCTTTTCGCTCAAAGGGGCGTCGCGCGCCGCGGGCGGTAACGAAATCATACGGAATGCCTTGGAAAAATGGAGAATGGAGTGATGGGTTGGCCTTGGAGGCATCTACTGAGATGGGTGCTGGACAGTTAGTTCAGATTTGTACAAGGCGACCGGGGTGTATTGCCGTTGTTGAGGGACTCGGTGGGCAAAATGGGGCCAATGGCATGGTGAAGAGATCCATGGGAGGAGGAATCGAGCGGAATTATGCCGGCAAGAGAGCTTTCGATACATTAAATGGCCCAAACGAATGCCCAAATTAATACAAATCTGAACTAACTGTCCAAGGCGGGTTGTCGAGGGGCAGAAAAAAGGGTCGGAAGCGAGCTTCCGACCCTTTAAAAACACCAAAGATGATGCGATGCGCGCTGGATTACAGCGCGAAGTCGCCGCCGACGAGCGTGGAGACGGGCTCCTCGTGGTAAACGGCAGAGATGGCCTCGGCGAACTCCTCGGCGACCGAGATGGTCTTGATCTTGCCGCCAACCTCGACGGGGATGGCATCGGTGACGAGGCACTCGACGATGGGGGCGTCGTTCAGGCGCTCGATGGCCGGGCCCGAGAAGATGCCGTGGGTGGCGCACACGTAGATGTCGCCGGCACCCATGGCCTTGAGCTCCTTGACGTTGGCGCACAGGGTGCCAGCGGTGTCGATCATGTCGTCATTGATGATGCAGGTCTTGCCCTTGATGTCACCGATGATACCCATGACCTCGGCGGCGTTGTGGCGCGGACGGCCCTTGTGGGCGATGGCGAGGCTGCAGCCGAGCATGTCGGAGAGCTTCTTGGCAGCTTTGGCGCGACCCACGTCGGGGGAGACGACGACCAGGTTGTCGGTGTCGAAGTGCATGTCGTTGTAGTACTGGCCAAACAGCGGCAGTGCAGATAGGTGGTTAACCGGGATATCGAAGAAACCCTGAATCTGGCCCTGATGCAGGTCGAGGGTGATGATGCGGTTGACGCCAGCGCGCTCGAGCAGGTTGGCGACGAGGCGGGCGGTGATGGGCTCGCGCGGGCCGGCCTTGCGGTCCTGGCGGGCATAGCCGTAGTGGGTGATGACGGCGGTGATGGAGCGGGCGGATGCGCGCTTGGCAGCGTCGGTGGCGATGAGCAGCTCCATGAGCATGTCGTTGACGTTGCCGCCGGCCACGGACTGAATCAGGAAGACGTCGGCGCCGCGGACGGTCTCGTCGTAGCGGGCGTAAATCTCACCGTTGGCGAACTGCTTTAGCGTAAGGCCCGAAAGCTCGACCCCAAGGTACTCAGCGATCTTCTGAGCGAGGGGACGGTTGGAGGAACCGGAATACACGCGGATGGACTTGCGCATATTCTCCGACTTCTCGGGATCATTAATCGGCATTACCCTTCTCCTTTATATATCGAATGCCATATAGATGCCTTGTTGCATTGTAACCGCGCGGCGGGGTTTATCGGGTCTTGATAACGTCTTTACCGTCAACGGACACGAACCGACCACTCATCCGGTCGCGCAGGTCAGCATAGAAAAAGGAGCCATCCCCATGGGAACAGCTCCTTAGATGTTTGGTAAAACGTTATACCTCGTCGTCCTCGTGCAGACGGCGGCAATAATCGGCGGCCCAGCCCTCAATATTTACCTGACGGGCGCGGCCCAGGCCGAGTGCGTCAGCCGGGACCGGCTCGGTGATGACGGAGCCGGCGGCCACGAGTGCGCCGTCGCCGATCTGGGCGGGCGCGACCATCATGGTATCGGAACCGATGAAGGCATCCTTGCCGATGACGGTCTTGTGCTTGTGCACGCCGTCGTAGTTGCAGGTGATGGAGCCCGCGCCCACGTTGACGCCGGAACCCATGGTGGTGTCGCCGATGTAGGACAGGTGCGGCACCTTGGAGCCCTCGCCGATCGTGGACTTCTTGATCTCCACGTGTGTGCCGGCCTTGGAGCCATCGAGCATGTGGGTGCCCGGGCGCAGGTAGGCGCGCGGGCCGCAGTCGACGCCGTTCTCGATGACAGCCTCGATGGCGATGGTCTCATCGATGGTGCAGCCGCTGCCGACGGTGGTGTCGGTGAGGCGGCTGTTGGGGCCGAGCTGGCACTCCTCGCCCACGGTGACGTGGCCGATCAGATGCGTCTGCGGCCACACGACGGTGTCGCGGCCGATGACGGCGTCGGGGCCGATCCAGGCCTGCGTGGGGTCGATGAAGGTAACGCCCTCGGCCATCCAGTGCTCGTTGATGCGGTCGCGCGCGATAGCGGTGAGTTGCGCGAGCTGGATGCGGCTGTTGACGCCCAGGCCGTCGCGGTAGTCGTCGCAGTGGAAGATGGAGACTGCCTGGCCGTGGCCCTTGAGAATCTCGAGCATGTCGGGCAGGTAGTACTCGGACTGCGCGTTGTCGTTGCCGATCTCGCTGATGTGGGCGGCGAGCTGCGCGCCGTCGAAGGCGTAGCAGCCGGCGTTGCACTCGAGCAGCGTGGCGGCCTGCTCGGGCGTGCAGTCCTTCTGCTCGATGATGCGCTCGATCTGACCGTCGGCGCCCAGCTTGATGCGGCCGTAGCCAAAGGGATCGGGCGGGGTCATGGTCATGACGGTGCAGGCGAGCTCGCCGGTAGCGACGGTCTTCGCGAACTTGGCGACGGTGTCGGCGGTGATGAGCGGCAGGTCGCCGTTGAGCACGACGACGGGGCCTTGCATGATGCCGCATGCCTCGAGCGCGACCTTTACGGCGTGGCCGGTGCCCAGGCGCTCGGTCTGTTCGACGCACTCGACCTTGGTGGCGCTGTTGGCGTAGGCGCCGTCGATAAGGGCGCGCATCTCGTCGGCGTGGCTGCCGATGACGACCACGACGCGGCTGCAGCCGGCCTTGATGGTGGCGTCGACGATCCACTGGACCATGGGCTTGCCCAGGATCTTGTGCGAAACCTTGCAGTGGTTCGACTTCATGCGGGTGCCCTCGCCGGCGGCGAGGATAATTGCGGTTGCGTCCATGTGATCTCCTGTTACGTTATAGAGACGTGTGTTTGGAAACGATACACGGCGCAATATGATACCGCAGGCATATGATGAGCGCGTAACGATTGGCGCATGGCGGCCGATGTCGGTTCCGCCGGCGTGACGTTTGCGCTGGTTGTGCATGGCAGCGGCACTGCGGCGTTGGCGTTTGAGCGAGGGGATGGGGGTGTCCGTGGATATCATGCGAGAGGAATCGGGCAACGAGCCCGTCGCGGCATTTTCGATGTCGCATCCGGCGGTGCCGGCGCTCTACATGGTGCTGACGCTGGGGCTCACCATGTTCTCGATGCAACCGGTGTTGCTTGGGCTGTCGCTTGCGGGCGGGCTGGCGTACGGGTTTGCGACGCGCGGCGTCGCACGCACGTTGGGGGCACTTCGCTGGCAGCTGCCGGTGATTTTGATTATCGCGGTGCTCAACCCGTTATTTAGCGCTTCGGGCTCGACGGAACTGTTCCGTATTGGCATGCGTGCGGTGTATCTGGAGAGTATGGTATACGGCCTGTGCATGGGCGGGCTGTTTGTGGCGAGCGTGCTGTGGTTTGAGGCCGCGGCGTCCATGCTTAGCTACGACAGGGTGCTTGCGCTTTTGGGTAACACCGCGCCGGTGATCGCGCTCATGATCTCGATGTGTATGCGGCTTATCCCGCAGTTTTTGCGTCGCGGTCGCACGGTGCTGGCGGTGCAGGATGCGATTGATGTGCCGGGCCGCGCGCCGGCCGACCCCGTGCGTTCGCGCCTACGGGCATCGAGCGTGTTGATGGGCTGGGGCATGGAAGATTCGCTGGAGCGTGCGGACGCCATGCGCTCCCGTGGGTGGGGCGCCGCGGCGCGTCGCACGACGTACGCGCGGTATCGGCTGGCGCGCGGCGACGTTGCCGCGTTGGTTGGGCTTGCGCTGTTTGGCGTGGCCACGGCGGCAGTGGCGTGGACCGCGACGATGCAGTATTCGTTTTACCCGCAGCTTTCGGTGCCAGCGCCGTGGCCTGGCTATGTTGTATACGCGACCTGGATGGCGCTGCCCTGCGTGGTGCATGCGATTGACGAGAAGAGGTTTGGCTGATGGCTCGGTTGGACGGGAGCATCATGGCGGACGCGGTGTGCGGCTCGGATATACCGGCGATTGAAGTGCGGGGCCTGAGCTTTGCCTACCCCGGGGCCGAAGTGCCGGTGTTCGAGGAGCTCGATTGGCGTGTTCCCCAAGGGACGTTTGCGTTGCTTGTCGGTGGTACCGGGTCGGGCAAGTCGACATTACTCTCGTTGCTCAAGCCCGAGATTTCGCCGGCGGGCGAATGCTCCGGCGAGCTGCGCATGCTGGGCGAAAGCGTTGCCGACATGGACGTTCGCGCGTCCGCGGAGCGCGTGGGCTATGTGTTTCAGGACCCCGAGAACCAGATTGTGTGCGAAACCGTGTGGCACGAGATGGCGTTTGGCCTGGAAAACTTAGGCATGTCGCGCGACGAGATGCGTCGTCGCGTGGCCGAGACCAGTTATTTCTTTGGGGTGGAGGATTGGCTCCACCGCGATACCGATACGCTTTCGGGCGGACGCAAGCAGCTGCTGTCGCTGGCAGCCGTGCTGGCGTTGCGCCCTCGCGTGCTGCTGCTCGACGAGCCCACGTCCCAACTGGATCCCGTTGCCGAGAAAAATTTTCTGCATGCGCTGTTTCGCGTGAATCGCGAGCTGGGCTGCACGGTTGTTGTGGCAACGCACCAGCCGCGCCCGATGCTCGAATACGCGACGTGCGCGTATCGGATTGAGGGCGGGCGCGTATGCGAGGTCGCTGACATCGCCTCCTTGGGGCATCGCGAAGAGCTGTTTTCTGGCGAGGTGCCAGGGTGGGGTGGCTCGTGGCGTGCAAAAAACGGAGTTTTCAGCAGCGCCAGTGGCCAGCCGGGCTATTTGGACCCGCGCGTGGGCGCTCCGGGCGCAAAAAAAAGACCGAAATCGGACAAATCGGCTGAATTTGAGGCGCAAATCCTGTCGCAAGACGACTCGGGGGCGCCGTCGTGCGCCGGTGGATGCCGAATACTCCCAAAAATGCACGCTGGGTCGGCTACCACCCTGGCAGGGGGCTGGTTTCGCTACGATCGAGCGTCCGGCTGGGTGCTGCGCGGGCTCGAGGCGTCGTTTTCGGCAGGCGCGGTGCATGCTGTTGTGGGCGGTAACGGCTGCGGTAAGTCGACAATGCTTTCGGTGCTGGCCAAGACGGTCAAGTTGCAGCGTGGGCATATGGAGCGCGGGGCGGCCTCGGCGGCACTGCTGCCTCAGAATCCCAAGGCGCTGCTGGTTGCCGAGACGGTGCGCGAGGAGCTGATGGAATGGGCTTCGACCTGCGGATATGACGAGGCTATGGCGCGAGAGCGCGCGACGAGTCTGGGATTGTCCGGCTTGGATGGGCGCCATCCGTACGATCTTTCGGGCGGGCAGCGCCAGCTGCTTGCGTTGGCAAAGCTGCTGTTGATCGGCCCCGAGCTGCTATTGCTCGATGAGCCCACCAAGGGTCTGGACCTGGCCAGCCGTCGCATCATCGCCCGCGCCCTGCGCGACCATGCGGAGGCCGGCGGTACCGTCATCATGGCAACGCACGATCTGGATTTTGCCGAGCAGGTTGCCGATGACATTGCCATGATGTTCGACGGTGAGATTGCCTGCATGGAGCCGCCCGCCGACTTTTTTGCCGACAATGTGTTTTATAGGGCGTAGACGGCCTCGTGGCGGCAGGCGCGGGCTTGCCGTTTGGGCATCGGGCGCCGCCGAGGGGCGCCATGGGCCCAATACGGCTATCGACAACGGATAGACGGAGGGTAAACCCTAGGGGTATAAGCGCGCCAAAACGCGTCCTATGTGAGCCATGAGCGGTCGTTCTCCTCGCGCGAACGGGACGTGGTGTTATGGCGCCGAAGAATGAAATAGGCCGTTTTGCCTGCCAAAATAATCTGTTTGTACAACTAAGGTTGAGTGAAATTGACCGTTTGGCGCATAGAATAAACCTCCTTTCCGACCGTAGTCTTTCCAGCGAAATCCGTTTTGGACTGAGAAGCGGATCGCAGGAAAGGAGTTTGCGATGCAAGCGGATACCGTACTTAAGGGGAAGGTGTTCACGTCCAATCGCGCAGAGTTTACGGCTCAGGCAGTAGCGATTAAGGATGGCGTCTTCGTCTATGTGGGTGACGAGGCGGGGGTGAGCGAGTACGTCGGTCCCGACACCAAGGTGATCGAGGCGGGCGACGGCATGTTCATGCCGGGCTTCTGCGATGCTCATATGCACTTCTCGTCTGGTGCTGGCCAGTTTGCCTACGAGATCGACATTTTGGGTCTCGAGACCGTGGACGAGTACGTGGATACCATCCGCAAATATGTGGAAGAGCATCCCGGACGCGAGTTCTATAAGGGCATGGGTTGGGACAACGCCGTGTTCGAGAACGAGGGCAAGATTCAGGCCAAGGAGCTGCTGGACGCAGTGTGCCCGGACGTGCCGATGCTTATCGGTTCCTACGACGGCCACTCCTATTGGGTCAACAGCAAGTGCCTCGAGAAGGCCGGCATCGGTCGCGGCTTTGTGAGCCAGGAGGCTGGAACCATCGTTTTGGATCCCGAGACGCAGGAGCCTACGGGTCTTGTGCGCGATTGGGCCATGAACGATGTCTTCAAGGCGATTCGTTCCTATACGGTCGAAGAGTTCAAGAGCGCCATTCTTACGTTGCAGGAGGACTTGCTTGCGGTCGGTATTACCAATATTTACGAGCCGATTCTTCGCGATGAGGTCAATGCTCAAATTGCTCTCGAGGAGCTCGACATCGAGGGTAAGCTCAAGCTCAAGGTAACCTCCGGCTTCTATTGCAAGCCCGAGCACGAGGGCCTCGACAAGATCGATCGCTGCGCCAAGGTTCGCGATTCCTATCGCGGCGAGCACTATCAGTGCAACAACATCAAGTTCGTGCTCGATGGTGTCATCGAATCTGGTACGGCTTACCTGCTGGATGACTACACCGACAAGCCTGGTTTCCGCGGCGTTCCCAACTGCGAGCCCGACGATTACAACGCCATGGTTCGCTATGCCAAGGAAAAGGGCTTCCAGGTGCATGTGCACGCTATCGGCGACGCGGCCATCTCCATGGCGCTCGACGGTTTTGAGTATGCCCAGGCAACCGATCCGAAAGATGACTGGCGCCCGACCATTACGCACCTGCAGGTCATGCGCGACGAGGATATCGATCGTTTTGCCGCGCTCAAGGGTATCGCTTGCGCCAATCCCACATGGCACTTCAAGGACCCCGTGTGCTATGAGTCCCTGGAGCACGCTCAGCTTGGTGAGCGTGCCGAGTCCGAGTATCCGCTCAAGAAGTTCTGGGACCGCGGCATGGTCGTCACTTCGGCGACCGACTTCCCCGTGTCAAACCCCGATCCCATGGAGGGCTTGGAGGTCGGCGTGACTCGCTGCGCGCCCGGCGACGCTTCGGAAGAGACCGTGCTCGACCCGAACCAGCGTGTATCCGTCGAGGACATGATCTGCGCCGGCACCATCAATGGTGCGTATCAGAACTTCCTCGAGAAGCGCATCGGTTCCATCGAAGTGGGCAAGGAAGCCGACTTCGTGCTCATGGACCGCGACATCACGTCCATCGATCCCCACACCATCCACGAGGCCAAGTGCCTCATGACCGTCATCGACGGCAAGACCATGTACGAGAAGGAAGGCGAGTAATATGGCAGAAACCAGCCCTAACAAGCTCGCGCGTAACTACACGCTTATCGGTCTGTTCCTCTTTGCAGCTCCCTCGATCCTGCTGCAGCTCTGGACCGGTATCTATCAGATTTTCGACACCGCTATCGCCACCAACTTCAACAGCACGGCGACGCTTTCGGCCATTAACATCGTCTATCCTGCTCAGGCAGTGGTAGAGGCCATCGCCTTCCTGTTCTCCGGCGGTTCCGCCGCCCTTCTGGGCAAGCTTCTGGGCGAGAAGAAGACGACCGAGGCAAACAAGACCTTCACTTGCGTGCTTCTCATCTCGACCATTATCGCTACCGTTTGGGGCTTTGCCATCAGCTTTGCTGGCGACCAGGTGTGGTACTTCATGGGCGCTGACGCAGGCCTCGCTCCCGTCTGCACCACCTATTGGAACGTGCACCGCTTCTTCATGCCGCTCTACACCATCCAGCTTGGTTTCCAGATGTGGCTGCTCACTGCTGGTAAGCCCACGCATTGCATGGTGATCACCATCCTTGGTGGTCTGGTCACGCTGGGCATGGACGTTGTCTACCAGGGTACGCTTGGTCTGGGCACCACGGGTGCAGCTCTTGGCTTTGGTACCGGCTCTGCCTTTGGCGCCATCGCTTCTGCAGTCGTCATCTTCTCCAAGAGCAGTGCCCTGCATTATGACTCGCCGGCCTGTCCCGCGAAGAATGTCGCCGAGAGCTGCAAGATCGGCCTTGCCGACTTTATCTACAGTGCCGCCACCGGCTTCATGACCGCTATCTACAACATCCAGGCCATGAAGTACTTTGGGGCCGACGGCGTCGCCGTTGCCGCAATCTTCCTGTACGTGCAGTTCCTCTTTGTTGGCCCGTTCATTGGCTTTGGTAAGGGCGCTACGCCGATCATTAGCTATCAGATCGGCGAAAACAATCCCAAGAAGATTCACAGCACGTACCAGAAGTACCGTCGTCTGAGCGCTATCCTCATCGTCGTTATTGCTGTCCTGGGTATCGTTATGATGAAGCCGATCCTGTTGGTCTATGGTCAGGTCCCCGGCGACCCCGTATATACCCTCGCCTCCCAGAAGTGGATTCTCTTCGCCTCTTGCGCTGGCCTCGTCGGCATCAATATCTGCATTCAGAACATGCTCACGGCCTTCAACGACACGATGATGCCTCTCATCATCTCTATCCTGCGTTCGCTCGTTCTTCCCATCGCTTTGCTGCTGGTGCTTCCCATGGTCATGGGCGGCGACGGCGTGTGGCTGGCTCTGACCGTTGCCGAGGCCTTTACCGCTGTGGTTTCGCTCTTCTTCCTCAAAAAGGGTGCCCAGAAGTACGGCTACAACACCGATGAGGGCGTCGAGCTTCCCGAAGAGGTTCTCGAGGCTGCTCGCGCTGCGGCTGCCGAAGAGATGTAAATCAAACAATCGGATTCTGCAATAAATTGCGGGCGGTAGGGTTACTCGAGCCTTGCCGCCCGTCTCTTGCGGGTTGCGGTCGGTTCGAATATCCGCGGGGTACCGTTGCGCTATCATGAGTCATGCGTCTCGTTGCGGCAAAAGGGGAGGACAAGCTCGTGGGGTTTTATATCTATCTTTACAACGTGTCCTTCCTTTGCCTCTTTGCCTGCGCCGCTTTTTTCTGCGGTGTGACAAAAGGCATGACGGAGAGCAAGCGCTTTGCGTACCTCTCTATGCTCATGGCCCTGCTGGCCCTCGAAGGAGTGGCCGATATGGGATCGTCCCTTGTGTCGGGGACGTTCTCTTCGGGAGGCAGCTTTGGCCCCCATGGTGCTTTGACCCTTTTTGGAATAGCGAAGACGCTCTCTCAGATGGGCGAGGAGATCCTCTTCTATTTGCTGGCATGTGATGTGACCAAGCGTACCGCACGATCGGCTTTGTTCCTTCTCTTCCCGGTGCTCGCTCTGGTTCGTTGCTTGGCGGGGACAGTTTATCTGGGCATCGTATCCGACATTGTATTTCTCCTTATCGATCCCTTGGTCATGATTTCGCTTTGCGCCTGGAGCCTGATGGGCTTGGCGCATTCCGCCCCCGTGGAGGATGCTGATTCACGCGCGCTGCATCTTTTGCGTTCGCTGCTTCTTTTGTGCCTTTGCGCCTACGCCGCCTCGATTGGCGAGGACCTTATCTACGCAGCCATGTATATGCGTTCTGGCTCGGTTCCGTTTTACGTCGGCAAGATTGTTATTATGGAAGACACTCTGTGGGCCGGTCTTGCGGTTTCCTGCATTATCTACGCACGTCACTATCAAGATGAGTTCCACGTGCGGCGAACCGAGCAGCTTGTGCGCGATCGTCTGGATTTGTATCGCTTGGAGACGGAGCAGCGCGCGGCGGAGCAGGGCGCCAGCAATATTGCCGATTTCTGTGCGCTCTACGATCTCACGCCGCGCGAGCAAGAAGTATTGTCTCGAGTTCTGACGGGACAGGGGAACCAGCAGATAGCAAACGATTTAGTTATCTCGTTGGGAACGGTCAAGGCTCACGTCCATAGCATCTATCGAAAACTGTCTGTCTCGCGTCGTAGCGAACTCATGGGCATGTTTTACGAGCGCTCGCGTGGTGCTGCCGCTCCTGCGGAAAAGTAATTAAAACTGGCTTTCCAGTAGAGGCGCGGTTTCTCCACGTACCGTATCACTACGAAAACTAAAGGAATATATGAATATGAATACTCGAGAAACGAGGGTCGCTGGCATAATCAATGCCCTGGTGAATCCGCTCCTGATGTGCTCCTTTTTGCCTATTATCGAAGGCAAAGCGGCACTCGATATGTCGAGTCCTACCGGTTTTTGGGGGCAGCTTGCGCTCGCTGTAGTCATCGCAGAGGCGGTGAGCTCACTACCGCAGTTTGGAAGGGTCGTTGGGGACTGGGTTGATTTCTTCGGATTCAAACCGGGTGGCCCTGCGTCAAAGATCGCGGGCACGGTGTTCGCCGCCACGCTGCTCTTTTTGATTATCGGTTTGGCCGAGATAGCGTTCCAGACCGGCTTTGGTCTCGTGGGCGAAACGACCTATTTCTCTCGTTGGGTAAAGCTTGCAACCGGCGGCTGGTCCTTTGTCGTGGTTGGCGGCTTGCTGTTCGATCCGGTTGCAGCAAAGGCCGCCCATGTTCTCGTGGGCGAAAAGGCCCCGCAGACCGAGGAAATGCTCGAGGTGGAATAGCCTGAAGGACAGGCTCGTCTAACGAATCATTCGCGATAGTTTGCCTCTCCTTTTGCGCGCATGCGATTGGCTTCAGTCGCATGCGCGTTGTTTTGTTTAACGAGTGGAATGTATCGTCGATAAACCTGTGCTGCGCGTGTGCCACAATGGGGCGCGAACGATAGAGAAAGATCGCAAGAGGAGCTCGCGTGCTTGCTCGTATATGGCGCTACATAGAGGGGCCAGTGCTTTTGTTCGTGCCGCCAGGCATGGGCATCATGCTGTATCTGGGCATTGCCCAGGCTGCTTTGTTGATGCTCGCTATGGTGGCGCTGGTGCTCGCGCTGTTCTTTGCGGGCTACGAGGCGTCGCGACCGGGCCTGCGCCAGATTATGCCCACGCTGGTTCTGGCGGCGTTGGCCGCGGCGGGGCGTATCTTGTTTGGCCCCATTCCCGACTTTAAACCCGTGAGCGCCATCGCCATTATCGCCGGGGCGACGCTCGGTCGTCGTAACGGCTTTATGGTCGGTGCGCTGGCGGCGCTGACCAGCAATTTCTTTTTTGGGCAGGGCATGTGGACACCGTGGCAGATGTATGCCTGGGGTCTGGTCGGCTATGTTGGCGGCGCGCTGGCGCATGCGGGTGCGTTCGACCGTGCCGATGGAACCGTGCGCATGCCGGCGCTGATGGCGTACGGCTTTGCGTCGGGCCTGCTCTATGGCGCCGTGATTAACGCCTACGACATCATCGGTTTTGTGCAACCGCTCACGTGGGCGGGCGCCGTGGCGCGTCTTGCCACGGCGGTACCGTTCGATATCACACACGGCCTTGCGACCTGCGTGTTCTTGGCCGCTCTCTACAAACCTTGGTGTCGTCGCATTAACCGTGTCGTCGTGAAATACGGGCTGTAGTGGTGGTTGCGCCGGGGCGAGAATCAATACTGTTGAAGTGCCATTTTAAAACTATGCCGGTTTACGGGGCTAGATTGGCACAGGCAGACCATACCGGCTTTTTTCGAAAATAGACGAGCCGTCTACCTGCGGTTTTATTTTGCTTGAATTGCGTTTGGTTGGGGATTTGCGATTCAGCCCCGTAAACCGGCATAGTTTTAAAATGGCCGGCTGATATGACGGGCGTCGTGGCCCTCAGAGAGCCAAATCGATCCGCTTTCTTCCGCCCCCAGACGTCCCCAGGGAATCAGTTGACGGCGCTTGCCACGAAACTAGCCCATCTACTACGTTTAGCTTGATACCCCCGACCATGACCGCGCTTTATGAAAAACCGCAGGCTTTCTACCTGCGGTTTTCTTTTTGCATTGTTCGCCGTGGTTGAGGGTAGTGGCTTAAACGTAGTAGATGGGGCAGTTTCGTGGCGGGTGTGCCGCGTGGATTCCCTCGCGAGGTGAAAATGATCCGTTTTGCTTCGTCCCCGAGGGGTCGGCTGGGGCTAGAGCTCTAGGGTGAGGGTGACGGGGCAGTGGTCGCTGCCAAAGATGTCGCCGCGGATGCCGGTGTCGCGCACGTTGCCGGCGATGGCGTCGCTCACCAGGAAGTAATCGATGCGCCAGCCCGCGTTGTTCTTGCGGGCATTAAAGCGGTAGCTCCACCAGCTGTAGACGCCCTCGACGTCGGGATTTGCCGCGCGCCAGGTATCGGTAAACCCGGCGTCGAGCAGCTCGGTAAACTTACCGCGCTCCTCGTCCGAAAAGCCTGCGTTGCCGCGGTTGGACTTGGGGTTCTTAAGGTCGATCTCCTCGTGCGCCACGTTAAAGTCGCCGCAGGTCACCACGGGCTTGCCGGTCTCGCGCTCAAGCGCGCTCAAAAAGCCGCGATAGGCATCGTCCCAGGCCATGCGCACATCGATGCGCGCGAGCTCATTTTGGGCGTTGGGCGTATAGACGTCCACAAACCAAAACTTGTCGAACTCGAGCGCGCAGACGCGGCCCTCGGTCGCGGCCTGCGCCACGAGCTCGGCTGCCGCGCCCTCGCCGGCGTAAGGCAGCAGCGCATCGGCGCGCAGCACGCGCAGCGGTTCCTGGCGGCTAAAGACCGCAGTGCCCGAATAGCCTTTACGCTCGGCGTAGCTCCAGGTTTGGTGATAACCGGGCAGGTCGATATCGGCCTGGCCCTCCTGCAGCTTGGTCTCTTGCAGCGCCAGGATATCGACATTGAGCTCCTGTGAGATCTGGATAAAGCTCGGGTCCTTTTTGAGCACGGCGCGCAGACCGTTGACGTTCCACGAGGCGAAAGTGTAAGTCTGAGGCATGGTGTCCTTTCGACGGGGTTTGCAGGCTTAAGATTAGCGCAAAAGGGGCGGTGGTGGGCTCCGCGCGTGCTGACTCAAAGGCCGCATGCTGGGATGTCGCCCGACGCTGCCCGACCAACAAGGACGGAGGACTCATATGACGCAGGCGATATCGGATCCCAAGCGGGCCTCCGCCGCACTGGCGGAGCTGTTTGGTACCCACAAGCGTGTGGTCTTCTTTGGCGGCGCCGGTGTTTCCACGGCGAGTGGTATTCCCGATTTCCGCAGCGTGGACGGCCTATATCACCAACAGTTTGCCTACCCGCCCGAGACCATGCTCTCGCATAGCTTTTACGAGGCGCATCCGGCCGAGTTCTTCGACTTCTACCGCACCAAGATGATCTCGCTTGGCGCCAAGCCCAACCGCTGCCACACCAAGCTGACCGAGCTGGAGCGTGCCGGCAAGCTTGGTGCCGTGGTGACGCAAAACATCGACGGTCTGCATCAGATGGCAGGCTCGCAGCGCGTGTTCGAGCTGCACGGATCGGTCCATCGCAACATTTGCCAGTCGTGCGGCGCGGTCTATAGCGCCGAGTGGATTTGCGCCCGCGAGCACGAGGACGCCGCGGGTGTGCCCGTGTGCCCCGCGTGCGGCGGGCGCATTAAGCCCGACGTGGTGCTCTACGAGGAGCCGCTCGACGAGCATGTGCTGACCGACGCCGTTGCCGCCATTGCCGCGGCCGATGCCCTCATTGTGGGCGGGACCTCGCTCGTGGTGTATCCGGCGGCGGGTCTTACGCGATACTTTACCGGTGACACGCTGGCCATATGCAATCTTGCTCCCACCGATCAGGATGCAAATGCCGACCTGCTGATTTCTTGCGACATCGCTGCCGCGTTTGCGTTCTAGCCCGCGTGCGCGGATACAATAGAAAGACTAATTGCGAAGCGACCCCGCCGCCTGCGCCCGAGCGTGGCGGCGCGGGCATTTTAGGAGGATGTTCATGGCGAACGACAGCAAGACATGGCGGTGCGGAAAGTACGAGCTCAGCTTTGACCGTCCGCGCATCATGGGCGTCCTCAACGTGACGCCCGATTCGTTTAGCGACGGCGGGGAGCATTTCGACCCGGATGCCGCCATCGAGTACGGCTTGGCGATGCTCGACGCCGGCGCCGACATCATCGACGTGGGCGGCGAGTCCACGCGCCCCGGTTTTACCCCGGTCAACCCTGACGAGGAGGCTCGCCGCGTGCTGCCCGTTGTGCGTGCGTTGGCCAAAGAGGGCGCCATCGTCTCGATCGACACACGTCACGTGGCGGTTGCCAAGGCGGCCGTGCGCTGCGGCGCCTCGATCGTCAACGACGTGACGGGCTTCACCGACCCCAAGATGGTCGAGTTTGTCGCGACGAGCACCTGCGGCGTCATCGTGATGCACGCCGGCGAGGTCGCCGCGCCTGCTCGCACGCATGCAACGGTGCAGCTCGATACCTCTGCCGCGGCGTTTGTTGCCGAGAAGGCGCGCGAGGCGGCTGCCGAGGCCGCGCGCGAGGCCGAGAAGCCCGCCCGCCGTCGTCGTGGCAAGCTGCTGGGCGAGCCCAAGACGGAGGCCAAACTGCCGGGTGGCGTGGTGCAGCCCTCGCTGCCGTTTGGCGATCCGGAGCCAGCGCCCGAGCCAACGGGCGAGCAGAAGCAGGAGACGCCGGCCGCCGAGCAGGCTGCCCCTGCCGCCGAGGCCGCCGCGACCCCTGAGCCCGCGCCGGAGCCCAGCGATCACTTGGCCGCCATGATGCGCCGCAGCGCCCGCCGCGAGGAGGCTTATGTGCCCACCTCGCAGCTTCGCCGCTTTACCCTGCCCGATTCGGCGCCCATCATGCGCCGCGTCATGGGCTTTCTGTCCGATCAGGCCCGCGCGCTCATCCACGCCGGCGTGTCACGCGACCGTATCTGCATCGATCCGGGTCCGGGTTTTGGCAAGACGGCCAACGAAGACATCGTCATCCAGCGCGAGACCGCCAAGATGGCGTCGCTGGGCTATCCGCTCGTGTGCGCCGTGTCGCGCAAGCGCTTTGTGGGCGCCGTCTCGGGCGTGACCGAGGCCGCCGAGCGCGATGCCGCCACATTTGGCGTGTGCCTGGGCGCTATCCAGGCCGGTGCCAACATCGTGCGCGTGCACGATGTCACTGGCTTTGCGCAGTTCCTGAACGGCTACTGGGCTGTTGCCAAGCCGCAGCCGCGTCGCGCGTTTGTGGCCGTGGGCTCCAACCTGGGGCATCGTTGCGACAACATCCGCGCCGCGCGCGACATGATCGCCGAGATTCCGCTCACCTGTGTGTCCAACTGCTCGCGCATCTACGAGAGCGAGCCGGCCTACGAGACGCGCCAGGACGCGTTTGCCAACGCTGTCATCGAGATCAAGACCGAGCTGGCGCCGCTGGTGCTGCTCGACGAGCTTATGAAGATCGAGGCCGAGCTGGGGCGCGACCGATCCAAGAAGGCCAAGGTCAACGGCCCACGCACCATCGATCTGGACCTGCTGTGGATGGATGGCGAGATCCACGGCGGCGAAAAGCTGCGCCTGCCGCATCCGCTCATTGGCGAACGCGACTTTGTGCTGGTGCCGCTCGAGGACCTGATGCACGACCCGGCGCGGTTCTTCCGCTACAACGGCGTCGAGGTCAAGGAGCCCGAGGATCGCGTGGGCCATATCGTGGGCGAATTGGGGCGTATGTAGATGATTGAGATGAACGCTGTAGCCGCCGGTACCGAGCTTGACGCGGCACGTGACGCGGGCCGCGAGGGTGTGCCCGCGGGTTGGTGCGCCTGGAGTGCCGGCGACACATCGTTGGCATTTTCGCTGGTCGTGCGCCCGGATGTGAATATGCACGCCTTCCATGGCCTGCCGTTTGTGGCGGCGATGGGCATGATGGACGCGCTCGCGGGAACGGCATCGACGCCGGGGCTGGGTCTTGCCGGTAAGGTGGGCATTCGGTGGCCGAGCGATATCGTGTACGGCGCGCCCGCGTTTGAGACGTCGTTTGCACGCGTCGCCGTCAACGGTGGCGCCGGTGCTGCGGGTATGTTCGGTGCCGTGACGGTGGATATTGAGCGCGCGGCGCTGGGCGAACTTGGCGTGGATGTGACCGATGAAGCGCTGGTCGAAGCGCTGACTACCGCCGTGCTGGCCCGCGTGGACGCCTGGGCGGTTGTCGCCAACACGCCGCAGGGCGCCGCCGGCCCGCTGGCTCCCGTGCTGGGCGAGTACTTCGACATGGTGCCGCTGCTGGGCCGCCAGGTTGCGGCGGTGTCGCCCAACGGCTTGCCGCTTGCGGTCGGTGTGTTTGCGGGCCTGGACATCTGGGGTCGCGCGACCATCAAGACCGATGCCGGCGAGCAGGAGTTTCCGCCCGAGGCCGTACGGATTCGCGGGCTGTAACACGAGATGCCCGCGCTCAAAGACAACGATGACTACAAGACCCTCCCCGGCAGAGTGAACTGCCTCTGCCGGGGAGGGTCTTTGCGCGACTACAGGGTGGCATCGCGGCCCTATTCCTCAAAACTGAAAATTTTTCGTTTTTGAGGAATAGGATTAAGGCAGCTCGGCCTTTCGCGAGGTATATTCGCTATAGAGCCTATTCCTCAAAACTGAAAAATTTTCGTTTTTGAGGAATAGAGATAAAAGACCGCGAGGAGGCCCCGATGAAACTCATCAATAGAGCGTCATATATGGATACGTTGACGAGTCTTATTGGCGTGCCGGATATCAAGGTCATCACGGGCATCCGCCGCAGCGGTAAATCAAAATTGCTCGAGGCCCTCCGCGATTACGTGGAGGCAAATCTGCCTAATTCGAATGTCATCCATATCAACTACAACCTCGATGAGTTCGAGAACCTGCTCGAGTATCACGCGTTGCTCGCTTATGTAAAAGATCATCGGGTGCCCGGCAAACAAAACGTTCTGCTTATCGATGAGGTTCAGATGTGCGACGGTTTTGAGCGTGCGATCAACAGCCTTCACGCATCCGAGCATTATGACATCTTCATTACCGGATCGAATGCCTTTTTGCTGTCGAGCGATCTGTCGACGCTCTTTACGGGGCGCACGTTCGAGATCGAGGTTTTCCCATTCTCGTTTGAGGAGTATCGTCTCTATGGCGACGAGGGCGAGGTCGACCGTGACTTCGATGAGTACGCGAGAACCGGCGGTATGTCTGGCTCTTACCCTTATCCACTGCAGGAGCAGCGCTATCAATATCTCTCCAACGTCTTTAAGACGCTCATTGTGAGAGATATCGTGCAGCGGCATAACGTGAGAAACGAATCGGCGCTGCTGCGCATTGCCGATTACATGATGGACAACGTTTCCAACATTACGTCGGCACGCAACATTACCGATGCATTAAATGCGGATGGGCTAAAGATTACGAACAAGACGGTCGGTGCGTACATGGGGTACCTGTGCGATGCGTTTGCCTTCTATAAAGTTCGTCGATATGACATTCGCGGCAAGAAATACCTTAAGAGCGGCGAGAAGTATTACCTGGCAGACCACGCGTTCAAATACGCGCTGCTCGGTACACGCGATATGGACTGGGGTCGCGTGTACGAGAACATAGTGGCAATCGAGCTGCTGCGCCGCGGATACGAGGTATACGTCGGCGTGCTCTATAAAAAGGAAATAGACTTTGTAGCAATCAAGCGAAGCGAGAAGCTCTACATTCAGGTGAGCGACGACATCAGCTCGGATAAGACATTTGAACGCGAGATTTCACCACTGCTGAGCATTGGCGACGCGTACCCCAAGATGATTCTCGCCCGCACGCATCACGAGGCCACGGACCGCGACGGAGTGCAGATCGTGGACCTGGCGAGGTGGCTGTGCGGCGAGGCGTAGCGTGCATCGAGCCTGTTCCTCAAAACTGAAAATTTTTCGTTTTTGAGGAATAGAAAGGCTTTGAGCCTCTTAGAAAGCCATTGGGCTGCCTTTTCGGTGCGAGATTTGTGTCCGCGCCGTGCGAAATAATAGTTTACGTCCTAACGATGGGAGCAGACTATGACTGACAAAGCAAATTCGGCGTGTCCACAGGCATGGAGGGTTGCAAAATCCCTATCCGAGAAAATACTCGCTCAAGGCAAGAACGGGGTTTGGTCGCCTGCGTGCGTCGCGAGCTTGTTGACGATTGTACGAAAGGGTGCCTCGGGCGCCACATGTCGGGAGCTCGACATGCTCCTGGGCGATGGCGACATGTTTAGCGAGCGTGATCCCTTCGGCATCGAGCTGGAGCGGAACTGGGGCTATGACGGTTATGATGCGAGTACGGCAACGGCAGCTTGGCTTTCCAGGTCCGCGAGCCCATCGGAGGCGTTTCTGCACGAGTGCGACAAATGCAGCGTGCATGTGTCAATCGATGACTTGGCCGATCCGCGCGTTAGCCAACGGGTGACCGATTGGATAGCCGAACAAACTCACGGCCTACTGTCGCCAAGCATCGAGTTATCACCAGTGGCTCTTGCCTGTCTTGTGAGCGCGCTTTACATGAAGGATGCATGGGCGGATCCGTTTGACGGCGAATCGACCAAAGTTGAGACCTTCCATGCAAAGAGCGGCGATGTTCAAGCAGCGTTTATGCGTGGCAAGCGCGATTGTGCGGTGATCGTCGAGAACGGCAGGGTTGCCTTCTTGTTGCCGCTCAGCTCCGATGCCGGCATGTGTTTTGTTCTTCCGAGCGGCGAGGATGATCATGTTGATGACGCGCTTGGGCTATTCGAGCGTCTGTCCCAAGGCCAGGGAGAATGGGAGCCCGTCGACCTGGGGATTCCTCGCTTTGAATGCGAGTCGACGCTCTCGGACGTCTGCTCGCTGCTAAAGGCCGCCGGCGTCTCTACGGCAACTGCGATGGAGCTTACACCTATGGTGGGGGTAGAGGGGACTCCAACGCAGATTGTCCATGGCGCGAAGTTCGCTGTCGATGAGAACGGCGTAGAGGCCGGCGCGTACACGGTGATGGTCGCTATCGCGGGCCTTCCGCCGGAGAACCCGCCAGAGCCGCGCAAGATAACGCTTGACAGGCCTTTCTATGCAGCGCTCGTGTCTCGCACCGGCGTACCGCTCTTTGTGGCAAGCGTCGCGTTGCCGTCGGTGGACGTGCAAGAAAGGTGAGGTTGAGGTTTGCGAAGGGGGGGCTGCTATGCCAAGGGTTGCCAACGTACTCTTTCCAGCTGACTATTTTGAAAAGATAGTTCCAGATGGGTTGATGCGCATCGAATATGAGTCTGCGTGTGCTGAGGGGCGTCTTGACGTGGGGCTTTTCGATCTGGAACTGTTCGAGGAGCGTGGAGAGCTTGCGCTCTGATTTTCTAGGCCATCGGACTGATGCGGGGGTAATCAACCGCATGTTCACGGAGTTTATGGTCAAGGACTATGTAAAGTCGGTCAAAGGGACGAGGTTTCCCGTTAGCTTTCACACTCCCGTGAGCCAAGAGCGCATGGACGGGATTGTTAAAGAGTTCGTCAAGCTCCGCGGGGACCTTTTCACGGTCGGTATTGTCTGCAAAGAGTACGTTGATCTGGCCCGCTACGGTGGTGCAACGAATGAATGGAGAGCTTTCTATCTCGACGGGAATCTCCTCAACGTATGCCGGAATTCAAATCAGCCGACCAATGTTGCGAAGCCGCCCGAGGAGCTTGTACTGGCGTGCTCAAATCTTGGGAGCCCCTACTACACCGTGGACTTTGCGGAGCGAGCTGATGGAACCTGGATTGTGGTGGAGACCGGCGACGGGCAGGTGTCGGGCCTCGCTGCGGCGCAGGATCCGGTTATCTACTATCAAGTGCTTGCGGATGCCCTCGAAAGGCGGGATGCGGACGGAGGCCGGGCTTGTGCGCCTGGCATTCGGACCTAGTGCAACACTACGCCGTGTTTGCCGAGGGGGCGGCGTCGCGACACGAAAGCGACGCTGTCGCATTTGTGTCGGTCTTTCTGTTTTGATGAAACGTAGTCCCTTGATCTGGCTCACGGAGGGGTTGGAGAACTAGAGTCACCTAGTCCGTGCGTCAGAGAAACCGAGGGGATAAGACAATGCTCACGCTTGGCTCCGGTCCCCGTCTTACCCCAGCTCCTGCATGCGGCGGTAGATTTCGCAGATACCCTTAATGGTGAGCTGTCCATCGACCACGTCGAAGGCATCGGTCGAATCGGCGACGATGCCGGCGAGGCCTCCCGTGGCGATAACGGTGGCATCCTCGCGGCCCAGCTCGCGCTTCATGCGCGCGACCAGGCCTTCGGCCATAGCGGCGGTGCCCACCACGGCGCCGACCTTGATGCACTCCTCGGTATCGCGGCCGATGGCGTGCTCGGGCGCCTCGAGCGGCACGCTGGCGAGCTTGGCGGCGCGGGCGGCAAGCGCATCCATGGAGATGCGGATGCCCGGCGCGATCGCTCCGCCAATGTAATAACCGTCCTCATCGATGACGTCGATATTGGTTGCGGTGCCAAAGTCCACCACGATCGCCGGTGCGCCGTAGAAAGTCTCAGCCGCAACGGCGTTGGCAACGCGGTCGGCACCTACGGCCTGGGGACGCGTCGCGCGCAGCTTGGTCACGGCGGCCGTCTGCGGCCCAATGACGATGGCGTCTGCGGCAATGCGGTCGGCCACGGCATGCCATTCGCGCGAGAGCTGCGGCACCACGCCCGCAAAGGCGATAGCGTCGACCGCGTCGAGCGAAAGGCCGTACATCTTAAAAAAACCCATCAGGCGCACATGGATCTCATCTGCGGTATAGGAGCGGTCGGTGGGCATGCGCCACGACTGCACCAGCTCGTCTCCGTCAAACAGGCCCATGGCCGTCTGCGTGTTTCCCATATCGATAGCGAGCAGCATGTCTACTCCCGGTTTCGGCATAAAAGGACGCGCACCATTGTATACGTGCTGTCGACGGCGCTCGGCTGCGATTCGTTTACGGTGATATGGGCTGAGGGGTTTTAAATATGAAGGAATTATGCTCTACGAGATTTTCCTTGCCGTCCACCGAACTCCCGAGTAGTATTCTTTCTTGCGCACATGAGGCGCCCAGACATTGCGGGGTGGAGCAGTCTGGTAGCTCGCCGGGCTCATAACCCGGAGGTCGTAGGTTCAAATCCTGCCCCCGCGACCAAGACTTTTAGCAGCTCAGAGGTATTGTTCCTCTGAGCTGTTTTCTTTTGGCTAAATAGTGCGGCGAAGAAATAGCGAAGAAAATAAGACGGAACCACGCACAAAGAAGCCTACCGGAGTGCAATAAAGCCAAACGCTGGTAAAAAAGACCGGACTAGCACGTAGAATCTTTCTCAATGGAAAAGGCTATCAAGTGAGGGTCCGTATGCCGGGAAAGAAAGCCGATGCAGAAGCTTTTGCTAGCAGGTGGGCGAACAAGGGAAATGAGAACCAGGACACGCAACGGTTCTGGATCGACTTCTATCAGAACGTCCTGGGCGTTGAGGATGCAGTCTCGAGGCTCGAGTTCGAAAAGCCCGTCTCCACCGACGCGAGCACGCATGAGGGGTATATCGACGTCTTCATACCGTCGGCTAAAACCCTCGTCGAACAGAAGTCGCTTGGAATCGACCTCGCCAAGGAGGAGACGCGCCAGGGCCGCAAGGTGACGCCCGCGAAACAGGGCAACGCCTACGCCCAGGGTATGCCGCTTTCCCAGCAGCCTCGCTATATCGTCGCTTGTAATTTTGCGGAGTTTTGGGTCTTCGACCGTGAGCGGGACTCGCTATGCCGGGAGCCTCTTTTCAAGTTGCCGCTCGCGGAGCTCCCCAAGAACCTCGCAGCCATTCAGTTCCTCAAGGGCGGGGCGGAGGCCCCGGCCACGATCTCCCGCGCCGTTTCCGTCGAGGCCGGCAAGATCATGTCGAAGCTCCATGACCAGGTCGCCGAGGCGTTCGATGATCCCGACACGCCCGAGAATCACCATGCGCTCTCCGTGCTCATGACGCGCCTCATGTTCCTCATGTTCTGCGAGGACTCGGGGCTCGTAGCCCCCAACGCCTTCCGCGACTACGTCGCCCACTTCTCGGCAGGCGATCTCAGGCGCGGCCTCAAGGACCTGTTCGTCTGGCTCGACACCAAGGATGAGGACCGCGATAAGTACGCCGAGCCTTGGTTGAAGAAGCTGCCCTACATGAACGGTGGCCTCTTTCGTGAGAGGACGGAAATCCCGCCATTGTCCGAGAGTTTCCGACATACGCTCATTGTCGAGGGCTGTCAGGAATTCGATTGGACTGGCGTGAGCCCCACGGTCTTCGGTTCCATCTTTGAGGGGGCGCTGTCGCATGACCATCGGCGTGCGAACGGCCAACACTTCACGAGCCCCGAGAACATCCATAAAGTGATTGACCCGCTTTTTCTTGACGATCTCAAGGTGGAGTTTGATGAGGCCTGTGCAAAGCCCGTCGCGGGCGGCGCGAGGACCCGTGCTCTCAAGGAGCTCCACGAGAAGATCGGTAGCATCTCTATCCTCGATCCGGCGGCAGGTTCGGGTAATTTCCTTACGGAGAGCTATCTCTGCCTGCGACAGTTAGAAAACCGTATTCTTTTTGAACTCCAAGGAGAACAAACGTCTTTCCGCTTTGAGGAGGTCGAGGCCGCCGACGTCCTTGTCAGTCTGAAGAATTTCCATGGCATCGAGCTTGAGGATTTCGCCTGCTGCGTTGCCCGCACTGCGATCTGGATTGCCGAGAAGCAGGCGGATGCCGATACGGCAAAGGTGACGCAGCGCGTCTATCAGGAACTGCCGCTCACGGACTACGAGGGCATCGTCAACGCAAACGCGCTTCGCATCGACTGGAACGACGTGGTCCCAAGTGATGAGGTCAACTACGTTCTCGGCAATCCGCCGTTTATCGGGCAGTCCCAAAGGACCGATGAGCAGGTGGACGACCTCAAGTATGTTTGGGGCCGGGGCTACGACGGCTATCTCGACTATGCGACATGCTGGTATAGGAAAGCGGCCGATTATTTGGTTAATACTGACGCGGAGTTTTCGTTTGTCTCGACGAACTCGATTTGCCAGGGCCAACCGGTTCCATCCCTTTTCAGGCCCCTATTCGACGCGGGATGGAGGGTCAGTTTCGCACACCGTTCTTTCGTATGGGATTCGGCGGCTGACGACGAGGCCCATGTGCACGTAGTCATCGTTGGATTCTCCCAGGGTCCCGTGGAGCCTGTTGCCTTCTCGTATCATCGGGGCAAAAGGACGATTGAGCATCCGAACAATTTGAACGGTTACTTGCTTGACGCTCCGAACGTCTTTGTTGAGAAGAAAATGAGACCACTGTTTGAGGATGTATCTCCTATGGTCATCGGAGGTAAACCGGCGGATGGGGGATACTTCCAGATTAAGACAAGAGAAGAATACGAGGACGTTATTTCCGACAGCGTCGCCGCAAAATATGTGGTCCCGTGTGTGGGAGCCCAGGAGTTGATTAACAACAAGGAAAGATGGTCTTTGTGGCTTGCGGACGCGCCTAGATCGGATATCGCGAAATCCCCAATCTTGAGGGAGAGGGTCCAGGGAGTCCGAGATTTCCGTTTGGCTTCGAAGAAAGCATCGACGAGGCGGCTTGCTGATGAGCCCTGGCGCTATGCTGAGGTGAGGAAGGCCGACGGGCCGTTCCTCTGCGTCCCGCGTCATTTTTCCGGTGGGCGAAAGTACTTCACGGTCAAACGATGTGAATCCGGGGAAATCGCTACGGACGCCTGTTTCTTCGCCGACGACCCCGATGGTCTCCTGTTCGGAATCATCTCATCAGGGGTCTTCATGGCGTGGCAGAAGGCGGTCGGAGGCGAGCTCAAGAGCGACTGCCGTTTCTCGAACACCATCGTGTGGAACAACTTCCCCCTGCCGAAATTAACCGATGAGGGACGGCAGGCCATCATCGATGCCGGTCAGGCGGTGCTTTCTGCAAGGGGGCTGTATCACGGCGCGTCCCTGGCCGACCTCTATAAACCGGCGGACGAGTTCCTGTATCCAGAGCTGTTCGAAGCCCACGGCAAGCTCGACGAGGCAATCGAATCGGCCTACGGTGTCGATTTCAATGGAGACGAGAACAAGATCGTCTCCCATCTATTTAATCTCTATGCCGAAAAGGTCGGTGAGTAGCGTGAAGGGGAACGTCATAAAGCCGAAGGGGGAGACGATACCATCCGAACCCGATTCCGTGAAGGAGAGCATTGGAGATCTAAGGGCTGAGGCTGATCGGCAGGAGGAAGAAGCCCAGAGATACGCCGTCGCCTTCCTCCAAAAGGTGATGAGACTGAAGGGCGTGGCGATCGAGCGCGACCATTTCCTCCGTTCTGAGCTCCGGAAACGAGGCGTCTCGGACGAGCGAGTGGAGCTCGCTATTTCAACGAGCCCGGCAGCCGCCGGGATGGATTCCGGCCTTGTCGACTCCATCGCCATGGACGTCATTGATTTCGAGACGAAGAAATCGAGCGCCCTTTCGTTTTCCGCGGGATTGCCCGGAGGACTCGCGATGCTCGGAACGATCCCGGCGGACGTGACGCAGTACTATGTCCACGCCTTTCGAATCATGCAGAAACTGGCGTATCTTTACGGCTGGCGGTCCTTCATCGACGATTGCGACGAGATGGACGATGAGACCTTGGCGGCTTTTGCCCTTCTCCTGGCCGTGATGGTCGGGGTGAGCGGGGCCAACTCCGCGTTGACGGCGTTTTCCAAAACGGTTCAGGCCAATGTTGCCAAGAAGGTCGCCAATAAGGCGCTTATGCAGACAAGCTACTACCCGATAATCAAAAAGGTTCTTGCCGGAATCGGCGTCAAAATCACCAAAAGCAGTTTCGGCGACGCGGTGAGCAAAGTCGTTCCGGTCGTCGGCGGCTTCATCTCGGGCGGCCTCACGTTCGTTAGCCTCAAAGGCGGGTCCAGGAGACTTGCAGGGGAGCTCAGGTTGTTGCCACAGGCGGCAGGCCCCGCAACTGCGGAACGGTCGGGCCCCGTTGGGCTATAAGCCGATTCGGTAAACTAGAACAGAAAGAGGAGCCAGATATGGCAATTAACTTGAAGACTGCGAAAGGCACGCATCGGGCGAGAGGGTGACGGATGAAGACTTATAACCTGGACACCATCCAGAAGGTTCCCCTGCGCGAGGTGTGGCCGCATGAGGCCCACGACTTCACCAAGTGGCTGGCCGAGGAGCAGAACCTCGCAACCCTCGGGACGGCGGTCGGAATCGAGCTCGAGCTCATAGAGACGGAGTCGTCGGTCGGCTCGTTCAACGTGGATATCTACGCGCAGGAGTCCGGTACGGGCCGCAAGGTGATTATCGAGAACCAGCTCGAGGACACCAACCACGACCACCTCGGCAAGGTGATCACGTATGCCGCCGGCAAGGGCGCCGAGGTCGTCATCTGGGTCGTGGCGCGCGCCCGCGACGAGCACCGCCAGGCAATCGAGTGGCTCAACCAGCACACCGACAGCGACTTCGGGTTCTTCCTGGTCGAGGTCGAGCTCTGGAGGATCGGGGACTCCCTGCCCGCCCCGCGCTTCGGCGTGGTCGAGCAGCCGAACGAGTGGACCAAGACCGTGAAGCTCTCCGAGGGGCTCAGCGAGACCGAGAAGGTCAAGCTGGCGTACTGGACGGCCTACCGCGAGGTGGCGGGCGGCCATCCGGAGTTCCTCAAGGAGTTCAGCCCGCAGAAGCCCAGCAAGGACCATTGGTCGACGCTTCGCCTGGGGGTCTCGGCATACCATCTCGCCCTGCTCATCGATACGCACAAGGGCCGCACGGGTATCGAGCTGTACGTGGACGACGACAAGGAGATCGGGCACCGCGCCATCGCCAACAGCGGAATCTTCGAGGAGCGCCTCGGGCTGACGGCGGCACCCTTCGATGCGAAAAAGGCCTCGGGACTGCGCTTCTACAAGGCGGGCCACCCCATCAAGGGCCACCAGGACGCATGGCCGGGGTACATCGAGGAACAGCTCGGATGGGCCCTCGAGATGAAAAAAATAATCGCGGAGATCGGACTTTAAAAGCGCTTCGGCAATTACTGGGCTTATTGGACACACTTTTTGTCCTATAAGCCGACTGTTTTCTGACTACACAATGCGGGGATGTCATCGAAAACAACGCTTGCGGTATCCAGATTCTGGTGGGGATAGATATCGCGAGCAAGGATTCCGATGCTAGACGATGCGCCCGGTAAGGTGCCCGGACGCATCGCGGTCGGTCTGTTGGGGGCCGTGCATCTGACGGTAAGATCTATCACGATGTTACAGGGCATGCCATCTTGCGGTCTTTCCCGTTCCGTCGCTATCGATGGTCTTGTCCACCTTCTTCATTTTCGCTAGAAGGTTCGATACCTTCTTGGCCTTTTGCGCGTCGGTAAGGCCCGAGGGGAGAAGATCGTTGATGAGGGCGGTGATTTTCGCACGTGGTGCGGGCCCCGTTTCTGAGAGCATCTGAATGACAAGCGCCTTGCAGGCCTCTTCATTGAGGCCTTTGCTGCGCGTGTAAGACACCTCCTGTCCCGTCTTCGAGGCAAGGGCGTTCGTGATGGAGATATGGGGGTACCTGCCTTCGATAAGCTTGAGTCGATGCAGCTCTGAGGCCTCCTCGTTCGTGATTTCCTCGCCTTTTTGAACCTTGTCCAAAAGGTAGACGACGTCCATCGGAAGGTCCGGCTTAGCATAGAGTAGCCTGCTGTAGCTCTCATTGATGGTCTTACCGTAGACACTTACGCGCACGCGGGTTGGATCCGAAAGGTCGTAGGTGGGTAGGGGGAAGTATCGCTTTCTCTGCATCTGGAATACTTTGGGGATTCCCATGGCGATGGTGTCGATCATGTCCATCTGCACCATCGCCTCGGAAAGGAAGGGGTTGCGGTAGTAGCTTGGCTTAAAACCCGGCCGCATCGCATTTTCGATTGTCTCCGGAATGAAGGACCCTTCGTTTAGGAAAACGAGGTGATCCTCGAATTCCTCGACGTTGATTCGCCCCTGCATGGAATAGTCTTGATGGGCGATACAGTTGTTCAGGAGCTCTCTGATGATCTCGGGTTCGTACTGGTCAGCCTCAAAGGGAAACAGACTCGCGCCATTTGCGTTGAACCGGTACTTCTCGTTGCGGATTTTCCCGAGTACCTGGTCAATCGCGAGAAGGAAGGGTGGTTTGAAGTGCTCATAAGAGGTTACCGATCCATTGGAGGCATAGAGAGTCCAGGTGATGCGCGGGCTCATCCCATCGAGCAAGCGGGTGGATTCCGGCCTTCCGAGCAGGATGAGTGTCGTCGGGGTGATCTTGCCGTTTCTGGTTAGGTTTGCCATGTCGAGAATCGTGCGGTCATCCATGTCCGCGAACGCCCCGGAATGCCGTCGGTGCTTGGAGAGAAAGAGCCCCACCGCTTTCTTCACGGCTTCGGGGTCGAGGTCCTCGAAGGTTGCTTCTTCGATTTCGAGGGCACTCCAGTCCGGCCTCCGCATTTGGCGTATCTGCTCGTACTTATCGATGGGGAGTGGTCCGAGTGATTCGCCCTCGCGCGCCCATGCCGCATTGTTGAACGCCGTTGGCATGCCCGGCGTTGCGGCGGGGATTTGAAACGCGAGGACGCGTTTGCCGTCAATCCTGAGTTCATGGATCTCTCTCAGGGTGAGGTGGTTGTTCGCGCGGTCCGCAATCTCCTTTTTAAGGGATCTAAGGTTGGCCGGATTTCCTTCTCGGTAAGCGGTTCCGCATGCGACCTTGTCGTTGTCCATACCGAAGATGAGCCAGGCGTCTTGTTTCCCGCGCAGGACCGCTTCGTTACTCAGGGCGGAGAAGTACTTCCCGAGGTTCTTGAAACTGAAGTCGTTTTTCGCTTCCTTGAGCTCGATAACCTCTCTCTCGTAGGGCTTCTCGATACGGGCGATGAGTTCAAGGACGTCGTGATCGCTGTAGTACAAGATCGCTCCTAACGGTCTCGTGGCTGATATTTAGTCGTAAGATACGACTAAATACCGAAATCAAAGTCATTTTAGTCCAATCTAACGACTAGAAATAAAGATGTTGGACTGTTTATAGGACTAAACACTGTGGAAGGCCCGGCTTTAGTCCAATCGCTGTTTGACGGCCCGCCATATCCGTAACCCGGAGGTCGTAGGTTCAAATCCTGCCCCCGCGACCAAGAACTTGCAGCTCGTCGGCCTAGCCGACGAGCTTTTTTGTTATTCCGGGATCGTGTTTTCGGTACGGTCCGCAGCTTCTCAAACAATATCTTGATCTGTAACAGATGGACCCGATTTGGACGTCTGGCCGTTACAAATCGAGACAAACCAGCACGCCAGCCTCCGTTTGTCTAAATCTGTAACACGAGGAGCGATTTTTGTCGTCTAATTGTTACAGATCGAGACGTTTTGTTGGGATGGTTTCTATTGTCTCGATCTGTAACAGGTAGGGGTCAAAAGTGGGTCTAGCTGTTACAGATTTATATTGTTGAGGATGGGTCGAGAGGAATATCTCGATCTGTAACAGTAAGACCCGGTTTTGCTGGGTAGCTGTTACAGATTGAGGCAAACCGACGGGCCGCCCCGCCCCATCCGCCTGCCGCTGCCTGCTATCCGCCGATTTTCGTTGTGCCGCTGTACCCCCATGCCATATCCTCTAAACAACTACGCGGCACCATCGCCGCCGCGTCTACAAGAGAGGAATGTCCATGACCGCACCTGCGTCCAAGCTGCTCCAGCCCATTACGGTTGGCCCCCTTGAGCTCAAGAACCGCATTATGTTCCCGCCGCTGACCACCGGCTATGAGGAGCGCGACGGTTCCATCGGCGAGCGCAGCCTGGCTTTTTACGAGCGCCTGGCCCGTGGCGGCGTGGGCTACATCGTCATCGGCGACGTCGCTCCCGTCATGACCGCAAGCCCCACGCCCAAGCTGGCAACCGACGCCCAGATCCCCACGTTTAAGGCACTGGCCGACGCCGTCCACAAGCACGGTGCCAAGGTCGCGCTGCAGCTGTTCCACCCCGAGTACGACGTGCCCGGTGTCGGCCGCATGGTCATGGGCTCCATGGCCGCCGCCAAAGCCGCGCAGGAGGCCAAGGCCGCCGGCGACGAGGAGACCTTTGCCGCCAAGATGGCCGAGTCCAACGAGATCCGCAAGCAGGCATACGCCAAGCTGCACCACGACATGCAGCACTTTGTGAACGAGGCGAGCGTAGAGCAGCTCGCCCAGATCAAGGAGGCCATCGCTGCCTCGGCCGCTCGCGCGCAGCAGGCCGGCATCGACGCCATCGAGGTCCACGGCGACCGCCTGGTGGGTTCGCTGTGCTCCGCGATCCTCAACAAGCGCACCGACGAGTACGGTGGCTCGTTTGAGAACCGCGTTCGCTACGCGCTGGAGGTCGTCGCTGCCATCAAGGAAGCCGCGCCGCAGCTGATGGTGGAGTATAAGCTCCCCGTGATCATGGAGAACCCCGATGGCACGCCGCGTGGCAAGGGCGGCCTGCAGCCCGACGAGGCCTGCGAGTTTGCCAAGCTGCTCGAGGGCGCGGGCATCGATATGATCCAGGTTGCACAGGCCAACCACACCGGCAATATGGGCGATACCATTCCGCCCATGGGCGCCATGCCTTACAACTGGACGCTGCCCGTGGCCGAGCGCGTCAAGGCCCTGGTCTCCGTGCCGGTAGCAACTGTGGGCCGTGTTGTCTCGGTCGAGGCCGGCGAGAAGATCCTGGAAGACGGCGCAGCCGATATCATCGCCTATGGCCGCTCGCTCATGTGCGACCCCGACATTGCGCTGAAGGCCGCCACGGGCGAACCCATCCGCGAGTGCCTCAACTGCAACAAGGGCTGCGTCGATGCGATTCAAAACCGCAAGTACATCTCGTGTGTGCTCAATGCCGAGAACGGCGACGAGGCCACCATCGCCATTAAGCCGGGCGTGGGCGACAAGAAGATCGCCGTTGTGGGCGGCGGTATTGCCGGTCTGGAGGCCGCACGCGTGGCGGCCAAGCGCGGCTACGACGTGACCGTCTACGAGGCGAGCGATCACCTGGGCGGCCAGATTGTGCTGGCGGCCGCGCCTCCGCGCAAGGACGAAATCATGCGCTCGGTCGAGTATTACGAGAAGATTCTGCCCGGCCTGGGCGTGAAGGTTGAGCTCAACCACGTCGCTACCACTGAGGACCTCAACGCCGCCGACGCCGCGATTGTGGCTGTGGGCGCGCACGACGTGGTCATCCCCGTTCCGGGTGCCGATTCTAAGAAGGTCGTCTCGAGCTGGGACGTGCTGGCCGGCAAGGTGGAGCTTACGGGCCGCGTCGCCGTCATTGGCGGTGGCCTGGTGGGCACCGAGACTGCCGAGTACCTGCTGCAGCACGGTTGCGAAGTGGCGATCGTGGAGATGCTCGACAAGATTGCCACAGGCGAGTCCGAGACCATTATGCCGCTGATTATGAGCGACTTTGCAGAGCACAACGTGGAGCAGCATGTTAAGACCCGTCTGACCGCCATTACCGACGAGGGCGTGGAGGCCATTCGCACTGCCGATGACGGCGCCGAGGAGCCGGTGAAGATCGCCTGCGATTACGTGGTGATGGCCGTCGGTTCCAAGGCCAACGCGTTTGACTTGGATGGCGTTACGGTGCCCGTGACCTGCGTGGGCGACTGCTCGGGCGAGCGCACCGCCGACATTGCGAACGCCATTCGCACGGCATATCACGCGGCCAACGAGCTGTAGTTGAACATCGCGGCCAGGCGGGGCGGTAGCACGGATCTGTCTCGCCCGGCCGCGTCCCATCGGGTGTCAATCGGGGCGGGGCCTGCAAGCGCAGCAGGTCCCGCCCTTTTTGTTTTGCCCCGGTGGACGGCAATGCGCGCTAATCATGGGGAGTGAGGCGTCTACTGCCTTGCAGGCTGCTCAAAATTATTGGAGGAGGGGTTAATAATCATACCCTCTATTCCAAAGGATATAAAGAGATGCCAATTTTGCTGGCAAGCGAATGAGGATTAGCTGCGAGCTAGTTACCAGCGTAAATAATCAATAAAGAAATGTCGTAAATTGGTGTCAAATTCCCAGATAGCGCCGCGTCTATTTTAATTAACTGCTTTGAGCAAACAGTAAAATGCTACTATCTAACTTGCACGTAAGAAAGCAATTTAACGTTTAAGGCTAAGAAGTAGAAGTGGCAGGTATGTCAGAAACAACAAGGACTCGCACGCATGCGCCCGAGATTAGGCAGCGCGCTGTCGAGATCCTCCAAGAAGGGGTCGGCCATCGCGCGCTCGCCGCAGAGCTTGGCATCCCCCAGGCCACAGCTCGTCAGTGGGCCCGTGCGTATGCCGTGGGCGGCGCCGACGCCGTTCTCAATGCGGGCTCTCATCACCACACATATTCGTTTGACATTAAGCTTGCCGTGGTTAAGGACCGCTTGGAACATGGTCTGACGGTGCGTGAGGTCATGGTCAAGCACAAGATCCCCAGCGAGTCTTCGGTTAAAGCTTGGTGCCGACAGTATCGCGACGGTGGCGAGGCCGCCTTGGTCGATAAGCCGCGGGGTCGTAAACCGCGCGTTAAAAAGGCGGAATAGCGAACGGGATGGTGCGTCTGCAGGGGCGCATTTTTCTTGCCGCGCCAACTTTTTGGACCGCCGCGAGTCTATCGGGACATCCTTCAAAGTGGTCAATAAACCGCGCGCAGTGGCCCGTGCGCCCGCCGCTACGAGAGGGGGAGCGTCGCCTCTCTGCTCCAAAGCGGACGTGCCCTTACCCCATACGCCTAAAACTCCCCAGTTGACCGAAAACCTGCCGCCTGAATTCCCAATTTGAGCTATAACGTTAAATAATTGCAGCGTTTTTGCATGGGGGAGTGATGGTATGACGCTACTGTATTTCCTTACCCTGTTTCCGCTGGTACCGGCGATGGGCATGCTGCTCGCGCGCAGTGACCGAGCCCGCGATGCGGTAGGGCTTGTAGGCTCCGGCATTATTATGGCGGTGACCGTTGTAGTCGCCGTCTTATTTTTTGGCACGGGTCCGCAGGGCTTTGAGATTGCCCCCGGCACCTCGCATGTGCTCTCGATCATCAGCTCCGTCATCGACGTAATTCTGTGCGCCGTCATCCTGTACAACGCGTTCATATATAGGAACGCGCTTACCGGTGTGCTCGGCGTGGTGCAGCTGGTGGGTTCGGTTGCCTTCGCTGCCATGACGCTGTCCACGGCCGAGGTCGTCACCGCCACGCCGCTCTACCTGGACTATATGAGCGTGATCATGGTGCTCGCCGTCGGCATTGTCGGCAGTCTGATCTGCGTGTATGCCCTGGGCTACATGAAGGACTTCCAGGCGCACGATAAGCACGAGGCCGCGCTGCGTGGGCAGACCGCGCCCGACCGACGCCCGCAGTTCCTGGCGCTTATGTTCCTGTTCCTTTCGGCCATGTTCGTCATCGTGACGAGCGACAACCTGGAGTGGCTGTTCTGCGGCTGGGAAATCACCACCGTGTGCTCGTTTCTTATGATTGGCTATACGCGCACGCCCGAGGCCATCAAAAACGCCTTTACCCAGATCATCCTCAACATGCTGGGCGGCATCGCGTTTTTGGCGGGCCTTATGTTCCTGCACGTCAACGGCGTGCCGCTGACCATCTCGGGCATGATCGAGCTTTCCGGCGCCGGAACCGCGCAATCCGCGCTGCTGGTGCTGCCGGTCGTCTTGCTGTCGATCGCCGCGCTTACCAAGGCCGCACAGATGCCGTTCCACACCTGGCTGCTCGGCGCCATGGTCGCCCCCACGCCCACGAGCGCCCTGCTGCACTCGTCCACCATGGTCAAGGCCGGCGTGTTTTTGATGGTCAAGCTGAGCCCGCTGTACGCCACCTATCCCGTGACCGGCTTTATGGTCACGAGCGTGGGCGCCATCACGTTTTTGCTCGCCGCCCTCATGGCCATCTCGCAGAGCAATGCCAAGCGTGTGCTCGCGTACTCCACCATTTCCAACCTGGGCCTCATCAGTGCCTGCCTGGGTGTCGGCGCGCCCGAGGCCGTGTGGGCCGCCATCTTCTTGATCTTGTTCCATACGGTGGCAAAGTCGCTGCTGTTCCTGTGCGTGGGCACGGCCGAGCATCATATCGGAAGCCGCAATATCGAGGACATGGACGGCATGTTCAGCCGCATGCCGCACCTGACGCGCCTGATGATGCTGGGTATCATGGGCATGTTCGTGGCGCCGTTTGGTATGCTCGTGTCTAAGTGGGGCGCCCTGGTGGCGTTTGCGCAGACCGGTAATGTGCTCATGATCATGGTGCTGGCCTTTGGCTCGGCCGCGACGTTCTTCTTCTGGGGCAAGTGGCTCGCCAAGCTCTCGGGCGTGGATTCTACGGCCGAAAACGTGGAGGGCAATGTCCATAAGACCGAATGGATAGCGCTCAACACTATCGCCGCGCTGCTGATTCTGTGCTGTGTAGCGTTCCCGATTATCTCGAGCGGTCTGGTGTCGCCTTACTTGGCCATGGTGTTTGGCCGCGTGCCGTATGTTATTGGCAAGGATGCCATGTATCTAATGGTGGTTATCGTGGCTTTTATCGCCGTGGTGCTGCTGACTTCATTCCGCGTGAGCAACAAACCGCACGTAAACGTATATCTTTCGGGCGTGGGAACCGACAATTACCGTCATTTCCGCGGCTCGATGGGACACGAGGTGAAGGCCGAAAAGCGCAATTGGTACCTGGAGGACGCCTTTGGCGAGAAGCGTATTGGCCCCGCGGGCAGCATCGTGTGCTGTAGCATCATTCTGTTCGCGCTGCTATGCTGCGCATGGATTGGTCCCGATACGCTCGCCATGGGCGAGCCCTCGGTGCTGCGCGGCAAGTATTTCGAAGGCTCGGGTGTCGTAGGCATCTTTATAGGCACCGTGGCGTTTGCCCTGCTGGCGCCTTTGGTTGGTGGCCTGATCGACGGCATCGACCGCAAGCTGTCCGCCCGCATGCAGGGCCGCGTGGGACCGCGTCTGCTGCAACCGTTCTACGATGTAGCCAAGCTCCTGCGCAAAGCCCCTGCCAGCGTAAACACCGTGGACGATACCTACATGGCGTGCGCGCTCGTCTTTACCGTGGTGGGCGGCGGCATCTTTGTGTCGGGTTCCAACACACTGTTATGCGCCTTTATGGTTACCCTCGCTGCGATCTTTGTGGTGCTGGCGTCCGCCTCGACGCAAAGCCCGTTTGCCCAGGTCGGCGCCGACCGCGAGCTGCTGCAGGTCATGAGTTACGAGCCCGCCGTTTTGCTGATGAGTGTGGGCCTGTACCTTGCCACCGATAGCTTCGATTCCATCGCCGTGACGGGGCAGTCGGCCCCCATCATCGTGTACAGCGCGCCCATCTTCCTCGCACTGCTCGCGGTGCTTACCATCAAGCTGCGCAAGTCACCGTTCGATCTTTCGTACTCGCATCACGCGCATCAGGAGATCGTCCAGGGCGTCGCCACCGAGATGAGCGGCGGCACGCTGGCCAAGATGACCCTTATGCACTGGTGCGAGACCGTGCTGTTTTTGATGTGGGTGGGCATGTTCTTTGTTTGGGACAACCCGGTGAGCTGGTTGGTCGCCCTGGTCGTTATGGTCATGACGTATTTTGTCGAGGTGCTGATTGACAATACCTTCGCGCGCAGCACCTGGCGCAGCTGCTTTAAGCTCGGCTGGGGCGTGGCGCTGGTGTTTGGCCTGCTCAACCTTATGCCCATCCTCGTCGACGTGTTTATTTAGGAGGCGGCATCCATGGATCATAAAATGTCGCGCTCGCCGTGGGTTATTCATTACGACGGCTCGAGCTGCAACGGATGCGATATCGAGGTGCTGGCCTCGCTCATGCCGCTGTTCGATGCGGAGCGCTTTGGCGTGGTCAACACCGGCAACCCCAAACATGCGGACATCTTTTTGGTGACGGGGTCGGTCAACGCCCAGAACTTGCCCGTCGTGCGCCAGATCTACAACCAGATGCTCGAGCCCAAGTGCGTGGTGGCGTGCGGCATCTGCGCGTGCTCGGGCGGCGTGTTCCGCGATGCGTACAACGTGATCGGTGGCGTGGATCGCGCAATTCCTGTGGACGTGTACGCGCCCGGATGCGCCATTCGCCCCGAGACGGTTATCGACGCCATTGTGGAGGCGTGCGGCATCCTGGACCAGAAGGAGGCCGTGATGCGCGCCGGCGGCGACCCGCTTACCGTGGGCGGTGCCGCTACCTGGGATGGTGGTGTTGAGCTGGGCGAGGACGGATTTGTGGCCCCGGCTGAGGCCGGCGACGCGCCCGCCGCTGGCGACGCATCTGCTGGGACATCCGCCGCGTCCGCCGCTGCAAAGGGGGCCGAGTAATGCAAAAGGCAATCTATACCACCGTCGAGCTCGATGCGCTGCTGTCGCATGTCCAGGCGCTCAAGGGTGCCGGTGCCCGCTTTGTACAGATGCACGCCGAGCGCAATGTGGACGACGGCACGTATCGCTTGGTCTATACGTTCATCAACGTTCGTGCTGCCCAGGAGCAGATCGCGCAGGACGGCAGTTATGCGATTGAGAACCTGGTAGTCGAGGGCATCGACCAGTACCAGGAGATTCCATCCATCAGCTCGTACTACCCTGCGGTGTTCCCGTTTGAAAATGAGGCACACGACCTGTTTGGGCTTGCCATTACCGACATGCAGATTGACTTTAAGGGCTTTTTCTACCAGGTCTCGACTGCCGAGCCCATGAGCGTCATCACGCCCGAGGTGAAGGCTGCGCGCGAGAAGGCCATGAAGGTCCGTGCCGCTGCCGAGGCCAAGGCGCGCAAGGCCGCTGCCGAGAAGGCCGCCGCTGCTGCGGCTGCTGCAGGGGAGGGAGCTGCGAGCGCCGACGATGCTGCGGACGCTGCCGCCAAGCCCACTGCGGCTGCCGGCTCCGATGCTCAGCATGACGAGGCTGCCGCCAAGGCCGCGCTCAAGGCTGCCGAGATGGAGGCAAAGCTCGCCGCCATGGATCCCGAGAAAGCGGCCAAGGTTCGCGCGGCGCTTGCCGCCAAAGCCGCCCACGATAAGCAGAAAAAGGAGGCGTAAGGTCCATGGCACATCGCTCCGTTATTCCGTTTGGCCCGCAGCACCCGGTGCTGCCCGAGCCGCTTCACCTGGACCTGGTGCTTGAGGACGACCGCGTTATCGAGGCAATTCCGCAGATCGGCTTTGTGCACCGCGGACTCGAGAAGCTCACCGAAAAGCGTGACATGCACCAGTTTGGCTACATCGCCGAGCGCATCTGCGGTATTTGCGCCGTGGGCCACAGCTGCGGCTATGCCAGCGCCTGCGAGCGCATGCTCGACATCGAGGTGCCCGGCCGCGTGCGGTATATCCGTACCATTTTGCATGAGCTTTCGCGCATCCACTCGCATCTGCTGTGGCTGGGCCTGCTCGCCGATGCCTTTGGCTTCGAGGCGCTGTTCTATCGGTCGTGGACCCTGCGCGAGCAGATTCTCAAGATCTTTGAGAGCACGTGCGGCGGCCGCGTGATTCTGTCGATTAACGAGATCGGCGGCCTTAAGCACGATATCGAGGACTCCGAGCTGGCGGGCATTGTCCAGACGCTCGACGCCATGCGCCCCGACTACGAGGCCCTGGTGCATACCTTTTTGGACGACGACAGCTGCGGCGAGCGCCTGCATGGCGTGGGCGTGATCAGCAAGAAAGACGCGCTGGACCTGTCGATGGTCGGTCCGTTTGGGCGCGCCTCGGGCGTGGATTACGACGTGCGCATGTTTGGCGACGGTGCCTATGCGGACCTGGCTGCGTTTGAGCCCGTCGTTGCTACCGATGGCGACTGCTATGCTCGCTGCCAGGTGCGTTGCGCCGAGGTCACGCAGGCCATGGACATCATTAAGGAGCTTGTGGGCAAGATTCCGCATGACGGTATCGGCGGGCGTACCAAGCTTACGCCAGCCGATGGCGCGCGCGGCGAGGTTGTGATTGAGCAGCCGCGCGGCGAGGCGTACTACTATGTGCGCGGTAACGGCACCAAGAATTTGGACCGTTTCCGTGTGCGCACGCCGACGTCGCAAAACCTGGCGGGCCTGACGCATGCGCTGCAGGGCGTGCTCATTGCCAACGTGCCCATGATTATCCTGACCATCGACCCCTGCATTAGTTGCACGGAAAGGTAGGCGCGGCATGAGTTTGCTGACATTTGCCAAGACGGCCTTGGGCTCTATGGTCAAGCAGCCGGTCACGGTGTGCTATCCGCAGGAGGAGCTGACGGCGCCCGAGCGCCTCCGCGGGCATATCGTCAACGATATGGACGTGTGCATCTGCTGCGGTATGTGCGCGCGTCGCTGCCCGGCGGGCGCGCTCACAGTCGATCGTAAGGGTGGTACCTGGTCGATCGATCCGTACGCTTGCGTGGTGTGTGGCGAGTGCATCGAGAGCTGCCCCAAGCACTGCCTGACTATGGACACCGCGCGCACTCCAGTCGCGGCGGACAAGACTCCCACGGTAGAAACCAAGCCGGAATAGCGCTGGAATAGGGGCCGGTGGGGCAAAAATGCCCCACCGGCCCCGCGCTTAAACGCGCGGTTAGGCTGCCGTTAACAAAACTATGCCGGTTTACGGGGCTAGATAGCGAACCTCCGACCGTGCTGAAAACCGCAAAAACAAAACCGCAGGTAGAACGCCTGCGATTTTGCATGAAAAGCGGGTATGGTCGGGGGTATCGAGTCAAACGTAGTAGATGGGCCAATTTCGTGGCGAGCGCCATCGACTGCTCCCTTGGGGATGGGGGAAACGGGCCCTTTTGTCCCGTCAATCTTGAGTCGCACCCGTTTTCCTGCGAAAACGCCGTGTCTCAACTTTGGTGAGACATTTGTCTCACGCCCAAAACAGAATCTGGAACATGTGTCACCTGCCCAAATTGTGTCTCATTTCGTAACTTTAGGCTGTTGCAAGGTCTGAGACCGCGAGAAGGGAGACGCGATGAGTAAGTACACGAGGTGCCTCTTGTCGGTGATACTAGCCGTAGTGCTAGTGCTGCCGGCTGCAGCATTCGCCATGCTGCCCGAGGCCAACGCCAGGTCCAGCACCGGAATGGATGGACCGACAGTAAACGGGACGGTCGTCGACCCCGATACTAGCGGACGCTGGGAAATCTGGGCAGCCGGTCACGGCGGTAATAAAGTAACAACCCAAAACGTCGGTCGAATCTGGACCGACAAGACGGTTAAGGAAACTGGAGAAAACGAAAAGTCGGACTTTTTGACCACGCTTTCGGCGATGTCCTCGACGTCTAATTCAACCGTGACGGTCACCACGCCGCTCGATATCGTGATGGTGCTGGATGCCTCTGGCTCGATGGATGGTGAGATGGGCGGTGGAGATTCCACCAAGCGTATCGATGCACTGGAGAGCGCTGCCAGCAGCTTCATCGACACCATTGCCAAACAAAACGAGAGCATCGAGGGCGTGGATAGGCAGCATAAGGTTGCAATCGTTAAGTTCGCGGGCAAGAAGTCCAACGATATCGGCAACGGGACGTATCGTGACGGAGAACACACCTACAATTACACGCAGGTAATGAAAGGCCTGACCGATTGCTCCGGCGGCAACGTGAAAGCTCTTAAGGATAGGATTGCCGAGATTGAACCTGCTGGCGCCACGCGTGCCGACATTGGCCTGCAGCTGGCAGAGGGCATCACTTCTGGCCGCGCGGACGCCAAGAAGATTGTTGTGTTCTTTACCGACGGCACGCCGACAAGCTTCAGCGAGTTCAATCCGGATGTCGCTAACGCTGCCGTAACGGCCGCCAAGAGCATGAAGGACAGCAAGGCTACCGTTTATACTATAGGCATCTTTGATGGCGCGGATCCCAAAGCCAGCGTCCAGGATTCGAAGACAAGCCAAGAGAACAAGTTCATGCAGGCCGTTTCGAGCAACTACCCCAATGCCACGAAATGGAATTCTCACGGAACGCGTGCGGAAAACTCCGACTACTACAAGTCGGCGACCAATGCCGAAGAGCTCAAGAAGGTCTTCGACGACATCTCTCAGGCCATCACATCGGAGGCGCCTTATCCGACCGAAATCCATAAGGGCTACGACGAGACCAAGTCCGGCTACATCACGTTTACCGACGAGCTGGGCGACTTTATGCAGGTTGATGGATTTACCGAAGTCGTCATTAACGGCACGCCGTTTACCAAGGCGAGCAAGACGGTCAATAAAGAAACCAATACCGACACCTACGAGTTCACCGGCAAGGCAAAAGACCTGCTCATTACCGTGCAGCGTGCCGGCGATGACAATCCCCAGAAGGGCGATATCGTAACGGTCAATATTCCTGCGTCGTTGATTCCGCTGAGTCACTTTAAGACCGTAGACGGCAAGCTTTCGGTCGACAACGTTAAGCCCATCCAGGTGAAGTATGCTTCGAGCGTGAAGGGTGTTGCGCTCGACAACCTATTTACGCCTGAGGAGGTCACGGGGCTCAAGGCTTACATCGAAAAGAATACGACCGTTGCCGACGATGGCACCAAGACCGTGAACTTCTACGCGAACAAGTGGGAGACCGGCGCGTTGGGCAATACGGTTGCGACCTTTGAGCCGGCCGACACCAACCGCTACTACTACTTCCAGAAACAGACCCCAATTTACACGGACAAGGACTGCACGCAGCCTGCAAAGAATTCGCTGGCAGATACCGGCACCTATTACTACAAGGATGAGTTTGAGGAGCAGGGCGAAAACGGCAAGGCCAAGCCCGCCTCTGCCGTCATCGAGTTTATCGGCGGCGACGCTGCAAAGTTTGACGGCGCTATTGTTGCTGACGAGGACGGCAGTCTTTCGTTTAGCGTGGGAACCGCGCGCCTAGCCTTTATCGACGAGCTCCACACCACCAAGGAGAGTGTGGGCGGCAACAACACTGGTACCGCGACCGACGTTCTTAACCCCAAGTGGAACAACGTGTCCGCCAAGGCGACCGCGACGCATGTCAATTCCTACCTGGGCAACAACGGCAAGATCAGCTTTAACGTGACGCCGACAACGGTGGATACCAAGGCCAGCTTTGGCCTGACCAAGGTGCTCGAGGGCCGCAGCTGGACGGATGCGGACGAGTTTAAGTTTGAACTCTCCGCAACGTCTGAGAATGACGCCCCGATGCCCGCACACGCGACCGCGACCGTGACCAATGACGACTTGGACGACAATGGCAAGGCAGCTATCGACTTCGGCGAGATCACCTGCAACAAGCCGGGCGAGTACACCTATGAGGTCCGCGAGGTCAAGGGCGGCGCCGGTGGCATCACCTACAGCGAGAACGTTGCCACGTTCAAGGTGACCGTGGCGGTTAAGGCCACGGGTGGGCTTAAGGCTGACGTTGAAAAGATCTCGGGCAAGACCGAGTTCAAGAACACCTATAGCGCCAAGACGGAAACCCCGCTGACTCTTGAGGCAACCAAGACGCTCACGGGGCGCCCGATGGCCGATGACGAATTTAAGTTTGCGCTGAGCTATGCGGGGCACGACGAGGTTCTGCTGGATGCAACCAACAAGGGTGGCAAGGTTGAGTTCGGGCCGCTGACGTACACGACCGAGTCGCTTGCCAAGCTGGTCGAGGAGGGCAAGGCGTCGGTTGATGCTAGCTCCGACAAGCCCACGTGGACCATTCGCTACATTGCTGCCGAGCAGACCGGAAAGCTGCCTGCGGGCGTGAGCGCCACCGTGTCGGCAATTGACGCATGTGTAACCGTTGTCGACAACGGCGATGGTACCCTGACGGCGACGGCTGTCTACGGCGATGCCGGCAACGAGTTTGTGAACACCTACACTGCCGCGCCTGTCGAGGCATCGCTTGTGGGCAAGAAGAATCTGCAGGTTCCTGATGGCTTGACCCCGGCTGACATTGCCGGCAAGTTCACCTTTACCGTGACCGGTGAAGAGGGCGCACCCATGCCCGCGAACGCGAGCGTGACCAATGATGCCAAGGGCAAGGTCGACTTTGGCAAGATCACCTTTACGCTCGACGACCTTAACAAGGCTCTGGGCGAGAAGCCCGAGAAGCGCGAGCACGCCTTTACCTACACCGTGACCGAGTCCGGTGAGGTCGCTGGCGTGACCAACGACGCCAAGCCTTCGCGTACGGTTTCTTTCACCGTGACCGATGATGGCGAGGGTAATCTGAGGGTGTCCCGCAAGCCGGATGGCAACGTAGCCTTTACGTTCACCAATACCTATAGCGTGACGCCTGTCGAGACGAGCGTCACCGACCAGATCACCGCGACCAAGGTTCTGACCGGGCGCGAGCTTGCTGCCGGCGAGTTCTCCTTTGAGCTCGTCGAGGGCGAGGGCGAGGACGCCAAGGTTATCGCCACCGGCACTAACGCCGCCGATGGCAAGATCACGATGAGCGCCGTGAAGTACACCAAGGCCGGGACGCACCCCTACACGCTGCGCGAGGTCAAGGGCAACGCCGGCGGTATCACCTACAGCGATGCCGAGTACGGCATCGAGACCACCATCACCGATAACGGCGACGGCACTCTCAAAGCCGAGCATGTCCTGAAGGACGACGTCAAGGCTGCAACTTTCGAGAACGCTTACAGCGTGACCCCGCTCGACACAGAGCTCGACTTTGGCCTGAGCAAGGCCATCGACGGTCGCGACTGGACGGATGCAGACAAGTTCAGCTTTACCATCACGGCCCCCGAGGGCACCCCACTGCCCGACCCGGCAACCGTAACCGTGAGCAAGAAGGACGCGGAGGATGGCATCGCCGCCATCAAGTTCGGCAAGATCCACTACACGGCTGCCGGAACCTACAAGTACGAGATCCGCGAGAACGCGGGCAGCGCGGCCGGTATGACGTATGACGCGCATGTCGCAACCGCCGAAGTGACCGTGACCGAGAACGGCGACGGCACCCTGACCGCCAACGTCACCAAGAAGGAAAGCGGCCGCTTCACCAACACGTACCGCTCTGAGCTCGATTACGCCGCGGCCGGCGGCCTTAAGCTCAGCAAGACCCTCTCCGGACGTCCCATGACCGAGGGTCAGTTCGCCTTTACCGTGACGCCCGCCGACGAGGCTTCGGCCATCGCGCTCGGCCTGCACGAGGGCGCCAACGTGTACAAGTCCCCTGCAACGGCAGAGGCAACGGTTGGTCTGATCGACATCCTGGCTGGCCATGAGGTCAAGTTTACGCAGGATGACGCGGGCAAGACCTTTACATACACCGTGGCCGAGAAGAACGATGGCCAGCCCGGTTACACCTACGATGACGCCGAGCGCACCGTGACGATCGCTATCGCCGACGATGGTGCCGGCACGCTCACCGCCACGACGATCGTTTCCGGCGGACCCGAGGGCACGCATGCGACGGTCCACATGAGCGGCGAGAACAAGGTCGAGAGCGCCGTGGTCCCGTTCGCCAACAGCTACCACGCATCGACCGATAACCCGGGCGGCGAGCTTGCGCAGATTGTCGCCACCAAGACCCTGACCGGTCGTCCGCTGGCCAACGGCGAGTTCTACTTTGGCATCGCCTATGCGGGCGAGACGGAAGCCATTGACGGCACTGTGGCGACCAACATCAACGGCCAGGTGAGCTTTGGCACGCTGCATTACACGACTGAGATGCTCGCCGATTTGGTGAGCGCCGGACGCGCCATCCGTACCGACGCGGATGCCAAGCTTGCGTGGACTATCAACTACACGGCGTTTGAGTACACGTCCCCGCTCGCAGCAAAGGGTATTACTGCCGCGAAGTCGAGCTTTAGCTTTAAGGTCATCGTCGTCGACAACGGCGACGGCACTCTGACGGCGAAGCCTGACTACGGTGGCACCGAGCCCGTGTTCGAGAACGTCTATGGCGCCGAGGCCATCGATGCCGCACTTGCCGGCGCCAAGAAGCTCCAAGCTGCCGAGGGCCTGACCCCGGCCGATATCACGGGTAAGTTCACCTTTACCGTGACCGCCGATGAGGCGGGCGCCCCGATGCCCGAGCGCACGACCGCAACCAACGACGCGGCCGGCAACGTGGACTTTGGCAAGATCCACTTTACGCTCGAGGACCTCAACCGCGCCTTGGGCGTGACGGATGATGCGACCGATAAGGCCGAGGCAGACGAAGCTGACGAAGCCGAGGCCGACGAGGCAGAGGCTGAAGAGGCCGACGTCGACGCTGATGCCAATGCCGACGAGTCCGGCGGCGAGTCCGAGCCCGCAGCCCCCATTGCCCCGCGCTCGCACACCTTTACCTACACGGTGACCGAGTCCGGTAGCGCCCCTGGCGTGACCAACGACGCCAACGCCACGCGTAAGGTTTCCTACACCGTGACTGACGACGGTGCCGGACATCTGAAGGTCGTGCGCGAGGGTGACGACGGCGCTGCCTTCACGTTCACCAACACCTACAGCGTGACGCCTACCGATTCTGTGGTGACCGATCAGGTCAAGACGGTCAAGCGTCTGACCGGACGCGACCTTGCAGCAGGCGAGTTCACGTTTGAGCTGCTCGAGGACGGCGTGGTTGTCGCGACCGGCACCAACGACGCCAATGGCACCGTCGCGCTGAGCCCGATCCGCTACGAGGCGCCTGGCGCGCACACGTACATGCTGCGCGAGGCTTGCCCCAACGCGCTCGGCCTGTACAAGGGCGTCACCTATGACGGCACGACCTACACCGTCGTGACCACCGTCTCCGACAACGGCGACGGCACGCTGACCGCGACGCACAAGCTCGAGGGAACTACTGAGTCGGCTGGCTTTACCAACAAGTATCATGCCATGCCCACACAGGTCTCCATCGGTGCCATCAAGGTGCTCGAGGGACGCGAGCTCAAGAAGGACGAGTTTAGCTTTAAGCTCGTTGGCGAGGACATTGAGTCTACGGTCACCAACGATGCCGATGGCAAGATCAACTTCGACAAGTTCGAGTACGACGAGCCCGGTACGTACGTCTACACCATCAGCGAGGTCAAGGGCGACGAGGCCGGTATGACCTATGACAAGTCCGTCTTTACCGCGACCGTCAACGTGGCCGATGACGGCGAGGGCAACCTCAAGGCGAATGTCGCCTTTACCAAGGGCGACAAGAGCGTCGAGGGCATCGTGTTCAACAACACGTACAAGAAGCCCGAGACGCCCGTGCCGACGCCCGATCCCGGCACGCCCAAGACCGTGACGAACATCGTCAAGACGGTCAAGGGTTTCCTGCCCACCACGGGTGACCAGCAGACCGCCGCACTGCTCATGGCGTCTGTTATCGCCATGGCCGGCGTCGGAGCCCTGGTCTGGGGTATCCGTAAACGCTAGGCACGCTGGCGGCGCCCGGGGCCAAAAGGCCCCGGGCGGCCGGCGGGGAGCCAGAACATAGCCCCACCCCCCCACCCCCAGCCGCCACGGAGGCATCTCCCTCCTCCGTGGCGGCGCTTTTGTGCGTGGGCGAGGAGGGCTCGCCACGAAACCGGCCCATCTACTACGTTTAGTCCCTTACCCCCAACCATGTCAAAAACGCGAAAACAAAACCGCAGGTAGAACGCCTGCGGTTTTGCTCAAAACGAAGGTATGGTCAGGGGTATCGAGTTAAACGTAGTAGATGGGCCGGTTTCGTGGAGCGGTTCCGGCTGATCCCTTGGGGACGGAGGAAAACGGATCATTTTTGGCTTGAAGCGGCTTGCGGAGACACTTGACGTGGCCGCTCGGACAAAACTAGGCCGGTTTACGGGGCTGAGTCACGAGCCCCCAACCATGCTGATATTCGTGAAAATAAAACCGCAGGTAGACGAGCCGTCATTTTACAGAAAACGCGGGTATGGATGGGGGTCCTGAGTTTGGCCCCGTAAACCGGCATAGTTTTGAAATGGCATTAAATCGGTAGCAGACATTTTGTTATGTCGGGGCGGTCGGTCTTCGGGCAACTACCCTCGCAGGTAGGCGATGGCGATCTGCGTGCGGTTGCGCAGGCCCATTTTGGCCAGGATTGAGCTGATGTGGTTTCGCACGGTGCCTTCGCCCATATAGGCGGTGGCCGCAATCTCCTTGTTATCGAGGCCGCGGGCAATGAGCTCGGCGACCTCGAACTCGCGGTCGGTCAGGCTGACGAAGGCCGCGGGCCGGCGGGTCGTGCCCACCTCGACGCCCGCCCCATCAAAGTTGATATCCTCGATCGCCTTACCCTCGAGCACGCGTTTACCGTCCATGACCTGGGCCAACGCCGGCGGGATGGCGGCGACATCGGTTTTGATCAGGTAGCCGCGGGCACCCAGTTTGAGCGCCGACACAATGTACTCGTCATCCGAGAATGTCGTCAGAAATACCACGCGCGCCGCAGGGTCGCGCTCAAGGATCTCGCGGGCCGCCGAAAGCCCGTCGCGCCCCGGCATCTGAATGTCGAGCAGCGCGATATCGGGTGCGTGTTCGGCATAAAGAGCCACTGCGTCGTTGCCGTCGGCGCCGGTACCCACCACCTCGATCTGCGGCTGGGCGCCCAGGATTATCTTGAGCGAATCGACCACCAAGCGGTCGTCGTCGACAACGATGAGCCTCATCGGCCCTCATCTCCTTGCTGTTTGGGAACGGTGGCAAACACACGCCAGCCGCCGGTGCCGGCGCGCGGGCCGGCGGTGAAGGTGCCGCCAAGCGCCTCGACGCGCTCGCGCATGGAGCCGAGCCCCATGCCCTCTGCGGTGCCGCGGCCGCTTGCTCGGACCCCGCCCGCGCCATCGTCGGTAACGATGAGCTGGTAAAACGACGGATGCTCCATGCATCGTACGGTGACAGTATGGGCGCAAGCATGGCGCATGGTGTTGGAGAGCGCCTCGCGCAGGACCGCCGCAAAGCAGTTGGCGACATTTGCGGGCGCATGCTCGGCCAAAACCTCAAGTTCAATCTGCGGCCCGCCATCTGAGCGCGCGCCCTCCACGATGCGCTCGAGCTGTACGGAGAGATTCGCCGCGTTGTCGTTGAGCGCGTGGACGCTCGAGCGCACGAGCTGAAGCGCTTCGTCCACGGTGCGCTTGACGTCAGCGAAGTCGGCGGCGACGCCGGGCTCGTTGGCGTGGACCACGCGTAGGGCCTCGGTTTGCAGCGAGGCGCGCGTGAGCTGGTGTCCCACGTTATCGTGGATCTCGCGTGCGATGCGGGCGCGCTCGGCGAGCGTTGCGAGCTCGACCTCGTAGTCCTGGCGGTCGGCAAGGTCGCGGTTGCGCGCCTCGAGCGCGAGGGCTCGCTCCTGCAGCTCGTCGCGGGTGCGACGCATGCGCTCCTGCTCGCGCTCTAGCTGAGCGGTGCGCAGAGACAGCAAGGTGGCGGCGACTGAAAGGATGGCGGTCAACAGCAGCGCGCGGGTGGGAAGCGCGCCGGCGTGGGCATATGCGACGAGTGCGCAGACAAAGATGGCGCCGGCGCCCAGCGCGATCCAGGCGTGTTCACGGCGCACGTATCGCGCGATGTCATAGAGGGCGAGGGGCGCAAACGGCACAAAGGACGGCACAAAGACGGCCACCATAATGTAAGCGTAGCTCGCGGCCTCACCGGCGCGGCGGGCACGTTCGCCTTGCGCAATTTCCGTAAGCGAGGCGACTACGACGCCAAGACAAAACGCCGCGACCAAGCAAGCATCCACAGCAAGGCCCAGAGCGGCCGCGATACAGCACGCCAGCACGATCGATTTGTCGAATAGCCTGTTCATACGGGTATTGTACGCGATGGTGCGCGCGACGATTGCTCAGGTGCCGCAACCGTGACATTCCTCCCGCCCGCCCCCGCCGCACTCGTGACAAAGCTCACTGGTGCGCGCCGGCGGCTCCTGCGATGATGCAATCGTACCGGGTCGCAATCAACGGAAGGGCCGACTCATGACAGACATCGTCCACGTCGAAAACCTCGTCAAGCGCTACGACGATCTTATCGCGCTCGACCACTTTAACCTGAACATCGCCCCCGGCGAGATCTTTGGCCTGCTGGGCCCCAACGGCTCGGGCAAGACCACGTCCATCAACTGCATTCTGCAGCTGCTCGCCTACGATAAAGGCACCATCGAGTTGTTCGGCGAGCCCATGACGCCCGCCCGCTACGACCTCAAGCGCCGCATCGGCGTGGTGCCGCAGCAGGTGGCGGTGTTCGACGAGCTCACGGTGCGCGAGAACATCGACTATTTCTGCAGCCTTTACGTCAACGACCGCAAGCGCCGTCGCGCGCTGGTCGACGAGGCCATCGACTTTGTCGGGCTGGGCGACTTTGCCAAGTTTCGCCCCGGCAAGCTCTCGGGCGGTCTGGCGCGTCGCCTCAACATCGCCTGCGGCATCGCGCACAAGCCCGAGCTCATCTTCTTCGACGAACCCACGGTGGCCGTCGACCCGCAGAGCCGCAATGCCATCCTGGAGGGCATCTGCCGCCTGCGCGACGAAGGCGCCACGGTGGTGTATACCAGCCATTACATGGAGGAAGTCGAGCAGATCTGCAGCCGCATCATGATCATGGACAGCGGGCGCGTGCTGGCGCAGGGCACCAACGACGAGCTCAAGCGCATGATTCAGATGGGCGAGCGCGTGACCGTCGAGGTCGGCGCCGTCGAGCTCGCCACGGTCGAGCGACTGCGCGCCCTCGAGCACGTGCTCAGCGTCGAGCTTTCCGGCGGCGAGCTCGTCTGCACCTGCGAAGCGAGCCCGCACAATCTGGTCGACATCCTCGACACGCTGCGCGCCGCCGACGTTGCGCTCGGCCGCGTGTGGAGCGAGCCGCCGACCCTCAACGACGTGTTCCTCGAGATCACCGGCCGCGAGCTGCGCGACTAGGGGGCGGCCATGTTCAACACCATTATTATCACGGTCAAGACGCTGTTGCGCCGGCCGAGCACGTGGGTTTGGGGCGCGATCTTTCCCGTCGCGCTTTCCACGATGTTCATGTTTATGTTTGCGAATCTGAGCTCCGACGGCACGGTCGACCCGGTGCCGGTGGCCGTCGTGGCGGATGAGGCCTGGGGCGCCTCGACCTTTAAGGACGTGGCGACGTCGCTTGCCAAGGAAGGCGACGACCAACTGCTCGAGATCCACGAGTGCGACGACGCAGTCGATGCGAACCGTGCTCTTAAGGCCGGCGAGGTCGCGGGCATCTATACGGTCGATGCCGCGGGCACGCCCAAACTCACGTTGCTTTCGAGCTATGACAGCTCGCGTGCGACGTCGGTGCTCACCGACCGCAGCATTCTGGAGACGGTGGCAAGCTCGTATACGCAAAATGCCGAGCTCATGCGCCAGATTGCCCAGGACAACCCGGCGGCGCTAGCCGACCCGGAGGCGGTTGCGCGCGCCCTGTCGCTCGAGGGCGGAACCCGCCGTGTGAGCCTGACGCGTGCCACGCCCGATGGCACGGTCATCTACTACTACGCGCTCTTTGGCCTGGTCGCGATGATGTCTGCCGAGTTTGCCGCCTTGAGCGTCGTCGACCTGCAGCCCAATCTGTCTGGCCTTGGTGCGCGTCGCTGCGTGGGCGGTCTTTCCAAGACGGCGTCGCTGGCCGGCATCTTTGTGGGCTCGTGGTTGGTCTCCTTTGCCTCGATGACGATCGCGATCGGCTACGTACGCCTGGTCGTGGGCGTCGACTTTGGCGGGCGCGAGGGGCTCTGCCTGGTGGGCGGCGCCGTGTCCGCGCTTGCCGCGACGGGTCTGGGCCTTTTTGTGGGCACGCTTCCCGTTAAGGGCGGCAAGGCGTCCAAGTCGGGCATCCTCACGGGCTTCGCCACCACGTGCGCCCTGTTCGCCGGCCTCTACGGCGAGCCGGCGATGGCGCTTGCCGACGACGTCGCCCGCGCCTGCCCGGCCGAGAGTTGGCTCAATCCCGTCAAGCTCATCTGCGACATGTTCAACCGCTTGTATTTCTTTGAGGACCTGGGCCCCTTTGCCGTTCGCGCTGGCGCGCTGGTCCTTATGGCGTTGCTGTTCGTTGCCGTCGCCACGCTGATCTTTGGAAGGAGCCGCTATGAGCACCTTTAAGACTGCGCTTCGCATGGCGCTGGCGCACCCGTTCTACCTGCTCATCTATACGGTGTTCATCTCGCTCATGGGCGTATTCATCGCGGCCTCGGTGAGCTGGAACTCGTCGCAGCTCACCGAGTACAAGCCCTACGATGCCAACGTGATCGTGGTCGACCGCGACAACAGCGATCTGTCGCGTGCGCTTACCAAGCACCTGGGATCGCGCTTTGAGCTGGTCACGGGTATCGGCGAGGACACCTACGACCTTGCGGACGCGCTCTCCAAGAGCAACAGTGCCAAGGGCAGCGCCGATTGCGTGTTCTTTATCCCGGAGGGGTTTGAGGGCGACCTCGTCGCAGCCGCCCGAACGGGGGAGTCCCCGCCCAAGCTCGATGTGACCTACGGTGCCGGCACCATGGCGGCGGCGCTTTCGTCTGCCGAGGCCTCGCGCTGGATCTCGCTCGCGGGCGCTGCGGCCGCACTTGATCCTACTGCCTCCGACGGTGACGTCGCCAAGGCCGCCGAGCGTGCCGCCGCCAAGCGCGCGGAGGTCGAGATCGAGCAGGTCAAGGTCGACTCGACAGCCGCCGCCACGCTTGAGTCGTACTTCAACTTTGGCACGTACGCGATTATCTCATCGGTCATCGTATCGGTGGGGCTGGTGTTCTCGGGCATGAACGAGCCCGAGCGCGTGCGCCGCATGGATGCCGGCCCAATCTCCGAGCGCCAGCGCTCGCTTGCCGTGTTTGCGGCCGCCGCCGTGCTCGCCGTCTGCATCTGGTTTGTGTCGAGCATGATGGGCGTCGTGGGCTTTGCCGGCGCGGTCGCCGAGGTCGGCGTAGGTCGTGTATGCCTGGCGCTGGCGGCAACGTTTGCCCTGGCGTGCACGCCGCTGGCCGTTGGCTTTGCGTTGTCGGGCTTGGGCGCGCGCGAGGAGCTGCTCAACGGTGTGGGTAACCTGCTTGGCATGCTCATGACGTTTTTGGGCGGCGCCTGGATGCCGTTGTCGCTGATGGGCCCGGCCGTGCAGACGGTGGCGCACTTTGTACCGACGTTTTGGGTGAACGACGCGATCGGCAAGGCGCTCGCCGCGGACCTGACGTCCACCGTGCTGGGAGACATCGCCTGCGATCTGGGCGTCACGGTGCTCTTTGCCGCGGCCATCGCTGCCGTAGGCCTAGCCCTCGCACGCGCCAAATCCCACGCCTAGCTACCTAGTCATTGGGTGCTCATTGGGGACAGACTTAAACGACCAAGAGTGGTCATTGGGGACAGACTTAAACGACTAGCCATCGGGGACAGTCTTTGCCGATTCGCCGGCTCGCCGGTCGGGTTGGCGAGGGCTGTCCCCAGCTGCCGGCAGGAAAGGAACGTCCCTAGCCGCCAGGTGGCGAGGCACTCATTTAAGTCCGTCCCCAATGAGTGGTTATTTTGTCCCCAATGAGTAGTCACTCATTTAAGAACGTCCCCAATGACTAGGCGCCGTACTTGACTTTGACCCCGCTTTAACGGGTACCATCCTCTATGTCTGTAACGCCATATAGACCGAGGGGATAGATCTATGACCGCAACTTCACCCGCAGCACCCGCTAAGGTGTACTTCACCAACTTGCGTACGCATGCTCGCGAGAGCCAGCTCGACAAACTCAAGCGCCTCATCCGCCGCGCCGGTATTGAGCAGATCGACTTTGAGAACAAGTTCGTCGCTATCAAGATTCACTTTGGCGAGCTGGGCAACCTGAGCTTTTTGCGCCCCAACTACGCCCGCGCCGTCGCGGATGTCGTGAAGGAGCTGGGCGGCAAGCCTTTCCTCACCGACTGCAACACGCTCTATGTCGGTAGCCGCAAAAACGCACTCGAGCACATCGATACCGCTTATCAGAACGGCTTTACCCCGTATGCCACGGGTTGCCAGATCATCATCGCCGACGGCCTCAAGGGTACCGACGAGGCGCTCGTCCCGGTCGAGGGCGGAGAGTACGTGCACGAGGCCAAGATCGGTCAGGCACTCATGGATGCCGATATCGTGATCAGCCTCACCCACTTTAAGGGCCATGAGCAGGCCGGTTTTGGCGGTGCCATGAAGAACCTGGGCATGGGAGGCGGCAGCCGTGCCGGCAAGATGGAGCAGCATGCCGCCGGCAAGCCGAACGTCGCGACCGAGCACTGCATTGGCTGCCGTGCCTGTGAAAAGATCTGCGCGCACAACGCTATCTCGTTCGACGACACCCGCGAGCGCGAGCTTGCCAGCGGCGCTACTCGTACGGTGCACGTGGCTGCTATCGACCACGATCGCTGCGTGGGCTGCGGACGCTGCATCGGCGTGTGCAACCAGGACGCCATCAAGCCCGTCTATGACGCCGCGGCCGACGTGCTCAACTGCAAGATCGCCGAGTACACCAAGGCCGTCGTCGACGGCCGCCCGAGCTTCCACATCTCGCTTGCCATGGATATCAGCCCCAACTGTGATTGCCATCCCGAAAACGATACGCCTATCGTCAACGATATCGGCATGTTCGCGAGCTTCGACCCGGTCGCCATCGACCAGGCCTGTGCCGATGCCGTCATGGCGTCCGAGCCGCTGCCCAACACCGAGCTCACCGATAGCGCGGCCAAGATGGAGCATAACCACGAGCATCTGGAGGGCGAGCAGGCGCGTGACCCCTTCTGCATCACGCATCCCGACACCGACTGGCGCGCGTGCATCGCGCACGCCGAGAAGATCGGCCTGGGCACGAGCAAGTACGAGCTTATCGAGGTCAAATAGCGCCTAGCTATTGGACAATATAAGCGCCTTTGTGGCGTAATTCGAGCAAAAGCCGCTCGCGAGCACAGCGCTCACGGGCGGCTTTTCGGAAGTGCGGGGAAAAGTCGAATACCGCCGACCACAAGGCGTTTTTGGCAACAAAACCCAGACCTTGCTTGTTGCCTAAAAATACTCGTCGAGGAAGTTTGTTGACTGTGTTCCAGTAGAGCTCGGGGTCAACTTGCGCACTCTTGGCGTGGGCGGCGCCGTGGATAAACAACATGAGATCCGTCGCGTGTTTGAGTTGCTCCACACTGCTTGCCTTATGAAAGTCGTAGCCTGCGCGCACGTTGCACACCAAGTTTGCTACATCGAGCAAGGAAAGCTGGGCAGGCGCGAGCACGTTCATGCCGCGGTCATGGAATCGTTTGGCGTATCGGGCCATACCGATGGGCTCATTGGTATGGCCATGCAGGCAGACGGCGTAGTCGTGCGTGCTCTCCGACGCAGCAAAATGCCAGGCGGCGAGCTCGGTTCCGTCGCCCGCGGTGAGGCTGCTGCTCTCGCGATTCTCTTTAAACCACGCCTGCGCCTCGGTTTCCTCGGCATCCGGCTGCTCACCTTTTTTGTCGTCTTTGCCATCCTGCATCATTTTCATGGTGTACGGCGCTTGGGGGTTCAGGGCAAAGTCAAACAAAAAGTTGCCGGCAAATCCGAGCAACGTGACAACGAGCGCCAGCGCAACAACGACGGTTATCTTAAGCTTTCGATGGGGGTGTGCGCTTTGAGTCATTTACGGTTCTTCTTAAAGATGTTGATACGTCAACACTTAAAACAAGCGCATTATGGATGTTCGCCGTTGATGCGTCAACAAGAAAAGAATGGGTAAACAAGGGGTCACGTATGGTGCAAATTTCGCACGTACCCAGACGCTTTGATATAGTGTTGAGAACTATTTACTTGGAGGATGTAACCGGCATGTCCGATTCGAGCGACAGTTCCAAGCCGCGACCCAAGGCCGCGGCCGTTCCACACTACACGGTGGGTGAGGAGATCATGAACTCCGTCACCCATGGTGTCGGTTGCCTGCTGGGCATCGCGGGCCTGGTGCTCCTGATCGTATTTGCCGCTCTTCGCGGCGGAGGCCCGGCTCACATGGCCGCGGCGATTGTCTATGGCGTCAGCATTATCCTCGAATACCTAGCCTCTACGCTCTACCACGCGATTCAGCCCGCACGCGCCAAGCGCGTGTTTCGCATCATCGACCACAGCTGCATCTACCTGCTCATAGCTGGCAGCTATACGCCGTTTTGCCTCATCACGCTCGCAAACGATGGCGGCCCTATGCTGTTCTTTGCCGCATGGGCCATCGCCATTATCGGCATCGCCCTCGAGTGCTTTATGCGCGAGCGTCAACCGCACTGGGTAAGCGGCCTGGTCTACCTGCTGATGGGCTGGCTCGTCGTCTTTAAGCTGCCCGAGCTCGTGTCGCTGCTCAACCCCGTGGCACTTGCCCTGCTCGCTGTCGGCGGCGTGTGCTACACCGTGGGCGTGCCGTTCTACATCGCTAAAAACGTGCGCTACCTGCACAGTGTGTTTCACTTGTGGGTGCTCGCCGGCAGTATCTTCCAGTTCATGGCGGTGATCCTCTTCGTAATCTAGCGATCACGTCTGTGCCTGCGGACCCATCCAAGCGGCCGCCGGACGCAACTGCCCTATCCGTTATCTACGCTTACTACCTAACGTCCCGAATCTTGGAGGTTCGAGAAACTCCCGATGGACATAACCATCTCCCTTATCACCACCCTCGTTTTGACCCTCATCAACGGCTACTTCTCTATGTCCGAGATGGCGCTCACCACGGCCAAGCGCGCCGTGCTGGAGCACGAGGCCGAGGAAGGCGACAAACGCGCCGAGCGCGCCGTTAAGCTGGCTGCCGACTCCGACCAGCTGCTCGCCACCATCCAGGTCGCCATCACGCTCGTGGGCTTTGCCTCGTCCGCCGTCGCCTCGACGAGCTTGTCCGACCCGCTCGCCACGTGGCTCATGAGCTTTGGCATCGCGCCGCTCTCTGCCATCGCGCGCGGACTGGCGCCGGTCATCATCACCGTTGCGGTCGCCTTCGTGTCCATCGTGATTGGCGAGCTTGTGCCCAAGCGCATTGGTCTGGCCAATGCCGAAGGCGTGTCCAAGCAGGTCGTGGGGCCGTTGTCGTTTTTCCAAAAGATCGCCCGTCCGCTCGTGTGGCTGACTGGCGCTTGCTCCGATGGTCTGGCCCGCATCCTGCGCATCAAGAGCGCCGACGATCGCCAAAACGTCTCGGAGGAAGAGATTAAGTACATGGTCTCGGAGCAGGACGACCTGCTCGACGAGGAAAAGCGTATGATCCACGAGATCTTCGACCTGGGCGATACCGTTGCCCGCGAGGTCATGGTGCCGCGCGTGGACACCACCATGTGCGAGGACGACGAGACGGTCGCCGACGTGCTGTCCACTATGCGCCAGACCGGCTTTAGCCGCATCCCCGTCTATCACGAAGATCCCGACAACGTGGCGGGCATCGCGCACATCAAGGACCTGATTCAGCCCTCGCTCGACGGCGAGGGCGGCCAGCCCATCGCCGGTTATTTGCGCGACGCCACCTTTGTGCCCGACACCAAGGACATCCTGCCGCTGCTGTCCGAGATGCAGACTTCGCACGACCAGATCGTGGTGGTCGTGGACGAGTACGGCGGCACGGCTGGCATCATTACCATCGAGGACATCGTCGAGGAGATCGTGGGCGAGATCGAGGATGAGTTCGACCCCGACAACAAGTACCTCACGCGTCTTTCGCGCCGTGAGTGGCTCGTCGATGGGCGTTTTTCGTGCGATGATGCGATTGAGCTTGGTTGGCCGCTCGAGGAAAGCGATGATTATGAGACCATCGCCGGCTGGATTTTGGAACTTTGCGACTCGGTGCCCGACATCGGAGAGGTGTTTGAGGTTGCAGGGTACAAGTTCAAGGTGCAGTCGATGCGTGGCCAGCGCATCTCGCTTATTCGCGTGATCGCTCCGGCCGAAACCGATAAGAAGGATTCCGAGTCCTCGGCAGATAAGCCGGCGACGCCGGGCGCGGGCTCTGCGGGCCCGCACGACGGCGACGAGTGGGGCAAGGAAGAGTAGGGGAGAGTTATGGCAGGCCTGTTCAACATCCTTAAGGTCACCGTCAGCGAGGACAAGATCTGCGCGCATGTGCTGGTGAACCCCGGCATGCCGCTCATGACCTCGGAGGACATCGAGGCCACGGCGCGCGTGTACTACCTGGTGCCCGCGATTGCCAAGCACCTGTGCCTAGGCGATTCCGGTCGTGAATTCCAGGACTGCATGGGCCAGACCGAGCTTTGCCATCTGCTGGAGCACGTGACAGTGGAGCTCATGAACGAGACCGGTCTCGCCGGCAGCATTTCGTGCGGCCGTACCCGCGTAAGCGAGCACGATGAGCGTGTCTTTGAGGTTGAGCTTTCATGCCCCGATGACGCGCTGGCCATCGGCGCGCTGTCTTCGGCGACCTTTATGATGGACTGGGCTTATCTGCACGCCGACCAGCCTGCCCCTGACGTGGAGGGCACGGTCGCGGGCCTGCGCAACCTGGTGCTGGGTATGCGCGCCGAGGCCGAGGGCAAGGATCCGCACGAGGCCATTGCCGCCGCAAACGCCGAGGACGGGGCCGAAGGCGAGGCTCCTGCCGATTCCGAACCCGGCGTCGAGGCAGCTGCTGAGGAAGCTGTCGAGTCCGAGCCCGCGGAGCCCCAGGGTGTCCCGAGCTTTGACGATGAGCTGCAGGAGGCAATCGATACCGAGGGCGCGACCGCCGAGAGCCACGAGGCCCCCGCTGCCGTCTACGGTGGCGCGGCGACGGTTCCGGCAGGCCCCGCACAGGAAGGTGCGCTTCCGCTCGTTGATGGCGCCGGCGAGGACCCGGCGGCCACGGTGGCCATGCCTGCCATGCCGCAGGAGTAGGCTCACTCGCTTATCACTATCATGTACCTGCGCTTTTACCGTACGCAGATGTGCGCGACGGCAAGTGTTGCGCTGCGGGTATAATGGACAGCATTCAAACGGTGGGCATCGAGGTGCCCGCAGGAGAGGAATGATCATGGGAAAGACTTTCAGCTTTGTCTCCGGTGCGCTCTTTGGCGCTGCCGCCGGCGCTATCATCGGCGTTGCTCTGGCCCCGCGCTCGGGTGCCGAGACCCGTGCCATGGCCGCCGATATCGCCAACGATGCCTGGGACAACATGCGCGACACCTACGAGCACGGTGCCGAGGAAGCTCGTGCCGCGGTCAACGACTTTGGTCCGATGGTCGACGCCAAGACCGATGACCTGCGCGCCAAGGTCGACCTGGCCCGCGAGCGCATGGACCAGCTTCGCGAGCAGCTCAACGACGCCATCTCGGGCGGCAAGGTGACGCCCGCTGCCGACGTCGTGGTCGAGAACGTCACTGAGGCCGACACCGAGGCCACGGAGCCCTCGACCGAGGCATAATGCGCGCAGGGGATTTTGTCGGCGTCAAGGTTTATCGTAAGCCTGCCGAAGACAAGCGCACCAAAAAGGACGGCACGCCGCGCAGCCCCAAAAAGCTCGGCAAGATTCACTTTCCGGTCTTTACCCCGGGCGGTACGCGCGTGGTGGGCTTTATGGTTCGCCAGTCCGATATCGCGGGCATGATCGAGCGCCCCGATCGATTTGTGGCGCTCGATGCCATCGGCGTCTATGAGGGTGCTGTCGCGGTCGACGATGTCAAGGGCACCTACGATGCCGCCGCGGCCAAGCGCCTCGATATCAACCTGGACGATTGCATCATCTGGGTTGGCATGGACGTGCGCACGGAATCGGGCGACGTCGTGGGCTACTGCTCGGACGTTGAGTTCAAGCCGCGTTCGGGTATCGTGCAGACGTTCTACGTGACCGCCGGCACTGCCTCGAGTGTGCTGGTGGGCGACACACAGATGCCGCCGACGATGCTGCGCGGCTACGAGAACGGCGCGATGATTGTCTCGGACGAGGTCAAGTCGCTCGGGTATTCGGGTGGCGCGGCCGCCAAGGCTGCCGAGGCCAGTGTCGTGGTGGGCGATAAGGTCAAGAAGGGCGCCAAGGTGCTCGATGACAAGGGATCGGTCGCCGTGGACAAGGGCAGTCGCGCACTGGGCAAGCAGCTCGGCAAGACGCGCGGTATGTTCAAGGCCTTTAAGGACGAATATCAAAAGGCGAGCGGGGGCTCGTCAAAAGCTAGCAAATAGCGACGTACCAAATGATGGGAGGCGAGCCGGAGACATGTTGCTCCGGCTCGCTGTGTTTATGGGGGAGGGCACATGCGCCAAAACGGATCTAACTTAAACGGGCGCTCGGGTGCGCGTCCGACGGCGCGACGCGACCTGGGGCAGCTGCCCAGCGGTCAGCGTCGACGTCGCCGTAAACCCGGCGCGATGTACCTCAACCATAGCCGTGGGTTTAGCGATCGCAGCGCGCGCATCTGCAGCGGGCGCTCACCGCGCCGACCGTCCCGCCTGCCCTATGCGCTCATCGCTGTCGGCTGTGCGCTCGTGCTATTTATCGCTGCCATCGTGGGCTATGTCAATCGCAGCGTGGACATTGTGCTCAATGGGGAGCAGGCCTCGGTGCGCGTGGGCTCCACGTTGCAGAACCTTATCGATGATCAAGGCCTGACCGACACCTACGATGCCGGCGACTTGTTGGCTGTCGACGATAGCGTGCTTACCCGCCGTGGCGGCGAAAAGCTGTCGGTGAAGGTGGACGGCAAACGGGTGAAGCAGGGCAAGTGGAATAGCCGCGAGCTAACGGGCGGCGAGAAAGTGACGGTCAAAGACGGCCGCGACACGTACGAGAAGCACGAGGTCCAGGTCACGACCATTGAGCCCAAGTTGAAGGTCGAGGGCACGGGCGCTATCGAATACGTTAAAACCTGGGGCGTTCGGGGCCGCTCCGAGGTATGGGTCGGCGAGCAGTCGGGCAAGACGCAGGACCGCGGCGAGGTCGTGCCCGCTACCGACTGTGTAGTCGAGTGCGCGAGCGTAGCGCCCAAGGGCAACGAAAAGTATGTGGCCCTGACATTTGACGAGGGTCCGAGCGGCGCGACCAAGCAGGTCTTGCAGGTGCTCAAGGAAAAGGGCGTCACGGCGACGTTCTTCCTTTCGGGCGATGCTGCGGAAGCCTCGCCCGCTACTGCCAAAGCGATTGTCGATGCCGGATGCGAGATCGGCTCCAACAGCTACAGCGATGATTCGCTCAAGGGCGAGGATCGCGAGACGGTGCGCAAGCAGATCACGAAGGGCACCGAGGCGATTAAGTCGGCGACCGGCGTCGAGACGATGTTGCTGCGTGCTCCCTACGCCGCGTTTGACGAGCAAAACTGGATCGATGCGATGGACCTGGTGTCTGCCGTGGTCTCGTGGAATATCGATTCGGGCGACTGGCTGCTCAACGGCGCCGACGAACAGGTTTCGACAGTGCTCGAATCGGTGACTCCGGGCAACATTGTTTTGTTCACCGATAGCGACGAGTGCTCCGAACAGACGCTCGAAGCGTTGCCGCAGATCATCGATGGCCTTGTCGCCAAGGGCTACAAGATCGTGACGCTGAGCGATTTGGTTAAGACGGATACGTCGCTGAGCAAAAAACTCACCTCGCTAACGAAGACTTCCATGCCCAAGAACGCCGTGTTTCCCCAGCTCGCCGAAGATAACGACACCGCAGACTAGTCATGGGGGACGTTCTTAAACGACTATGTCACGGATGCGTCAGCGTTTGGTATGCCTGCGATGTTTGGAGCATAAATTTGGCGTCACGGCGCGATGCTGATGCTATAGTTACTGCGGATAACAAGGGTCAAGAGAAAGGTTGCAGGTGAAATCCAAACCTCGACCATACAGTCGATGACCCCTTGCAGGTGCTTCTTGCGCATGCACGGGGTGTGAGCGCCGAGCGATGTGCCGCCCGCGCATGCGTATACATATCTAAAAGTCCACGGATGGCGTGCCGGCATGGCCACGGTCCGAAGGAATAATGATGGGGAGCACCAGTGAATTATCTGAGTGAGATGCTCAAGCTGCCGGTCTTGGACGTCGATGGCGAAAAGCTCGGCGTTGTGAACGATTTTGGCATTGCTACCGGCGAAGTTTTTCCGCACGTGACGTCGCTCGCGTTCCGCGGTCCCGGCAAGACGCCGTTTATGATCAGCTGGCGAAAATGGGTCGACCGTATCGACGAGACGGGCGTATACCTTAAGACGTCGGCTACCGAAATCCGTTTTTCGTACCTGCAGCCGACCGAACTCCTGCTCGCGCGCGACGTGCTCAACAAACAAATCGTCGACACGCAGGGCATGAAGGTTGTGCGCGTAAACGACATCAAGTTTTCCATGTCAGGCGAAAATCAGCTGCGCCTGCTGGGTGCCGAAGTCGGTGCCCGCGGTCTGCTGCGCGCAATCAGCCCCGCTCTTGAACATATCGTCGAGGGCTTTATGAAGCACCTGGGCAAACCGCTCGGCGAGGACATCATCGCCTGGTCCTACATGGACCTGCTCGATCGCTCGACTAAGAACATCCAGCTGTCGGTGTCGCATAAGACGCTCGGCGAGCTGCATCCTGCCGACATTGCCGACATTATCGAGCAGCTCGATCCTCGCCTGCGCGCGCAGGTGTTCGCGCAGCTCGACACCGCCCAGGCCGCCGAGGCCATCTCGGAGTTCGATGACGACGAGCTCATGACCGAGATGCTCGAGGGCCTGTCCGACACGGATGCGTCGTCGATGCTGGCCATGATGGACCCGGACGACGCCGCCGACCTGATCGACGAGCTCGATTACGAGAAGGCTGAGAAGCTCCTGCGCCTGATGGGCGTTCAGGAGGAGAAGGCGATTCGTAACCTGCTGGGCTATGAGGAAAACACTGCCGGCCGCATTATGACCTCGGAGTTTGTCTCCCTGCCTGCCACGGCGACGGTCGGTGACGCCATCGAGGCGATCCGCAAGCTCGACGAGGATTTCGAAAGCGTCTACTACGTCTATACCGAGGATCCGAGCGGTATGCTGACCGGCGTGCTCTCGCTGCGCACGTTGATCGTTGCCGACCGCGACGCCACGCTGGGCCAGCTGGCCTACCGCGACCTGGTTTATGTGTCGCCCGACGAGGACCAGGAAGACGTAACGGATGAGATGACCAAGTACGACCTGGTCGCCATTCCCGTCTGCGATGAGAACCGCCACATCTTGGGCATTGTGACCTTCGACGACGCCATGGACGTTATCGCCGAGGAGCACCAGGAGGACCTGCAGATCGCAGGCGTCGGCTCGGGCGATAGCGCGTCCGACGACTCGACGAATGTGCTCAGCTGGTTTGTGCATCGCCAGTACTGGGTTGTCGTGTGGGGCATTGCCTCGTGCATCATGGCGGCAGTGCTGGGGACGGCGCTGGGCTCCGCACATCTGGTGGTGTTCCCCATGTGCGCCATGCCGCTCGTGCTGCTGGCTGCCTCGCGTATGGTGTCGTTCGTCAAGAACTACTTCCTGGAGTACGACGGCCATGACGATGAACCCAAGCCGTATCTGGGATTCTTCTTCCAGAGCACGGGCATGGGCCTGATCCTGTCGCTCGTGACCTACCTGTGCGCTCAGCTGGTGCGCACCACGGCGTTCCCCGACGCGCCCATGCTTGAGGAGCAGCTCTTTACCGGCTGCTTTAACATCGCGGCCATCGTCTGCCTGATTGGCAACATGAGCGCTGTGATTTACCTGATGGTGCTGTTCTGGCGCGACGAGCACGACCTCAATACGTCGGGTACCGCCATGAACGTCATTGCCGTCATGATCTCGTGCGTGGCGTACTGTGCCGCTGCGGTGCTGCTCACCATGTCGGTCATGGGTTAGGTGGTCGCGTGCAAAATAGCAAGCAAAAGCAGGGCACCAAGCAAAAGCTGACCATCGCGGCCATCTTTGGTGCCATGGGTCCTGGCCTTCTGGCGGCGCTTTCGGGCAATGACGCCGGCGGCATTGCCACGTATTCCAGCGCCGGTGCCAGCTATGGTTACAAGATGCTCTGGATGCTTCCCGTCATGACCGTGCTGCTCATCGTGACGCAGGAGACCGCGGCACGTTGCGGCTGCGTGACGGGCAAGGGCCTGGCCTCGCTCATTCGCGAGCGCTTTGGCGTGCGCAAGAGCGTGCTGGCCATGGCGGCGCTGCTGATTGCCAACACAGCCGTGACCATTTCGGAGTTTGCGGGTATCGCGAGCGGCCTTGCCCTCTTTGGCGTGCCGGCGAGCATCTCGGTGCCGCTTGTGGCGCTGATGGTTTGGATGCTTACCATGTCGGGTAGCTTCCAGCGCATCGAGAAGATTCTGTTGCTGGTGAGCTGCGTGTTTGTGACCTACATTGTCGCTGCAATTATGGCTGGTCCCAGTTGGGGCGAGGTGGCGGTCGATCTGGTTGTACCCAACATTCAAAATGACCCCAGCTACGTGTCGCTTGTGGTCGCGACGATCGGTACCACCATCGCGCCCTGGATGATTTTCTTGGCACAGAACAACGTGGTCGATAAGAATGCGGGCGAGGACGATATCGTGTTGCAGCGCATCGATACCGTGAGCGGCTCGATTGCCGCCGATGTCATTGCCGGTTTTATTATCATCACGACCGGTACGGTATTGTTCCCCGCGGGCATTCAGATTAGCGATGCTGCAGACGCTGCCCGCGCGCTGGAGCCCATTGCGGGCCAGTGGTCCACGGTGTTGTTTGCCTCGGGCCTGGTCGCGGCGAGCTTCTTGGCCGCCTGTGTGCTGCCGGGCGTTACGTCCAGCGCTATCTGCGAGGCGTTTGGCTGGGAACGCGGTGCCGATCGCAGCTGGGACGAGGCCCCGGTCTATCGCGGCATCATTACGGCAATCATTGGCATTTCTGCCGTGCTGGTGCTCATGCCCGGCGTCGACCTGTTCCAGATTATGATGACCTCGCAGGTCATCAACGGCGTGTTGCTGCCCGTGGTTCTGGTGTTCCAGGTGGTTATTGCCGCCGATCGACACATTATGGGTGCCAACCGCAACGGCCGTGTGTGGAATGTGCTCACTTGGGCGACTATCGGCGTTATTACGGTGCTGACGGTCGTTATGTTTGTTCTGCAAGCGATGGGCTACAGCGCGTAGCACCTCTCTTGGACTCTAAACAGGCCGCCGCCATGGGCTGCGGCCTGTTTTTGTCTGCTATAGGGTGCTAGTTATATACCGATGTGCAGCTATAAAGCCGCCTCTGGGGTGAATTAACAGCCCAGAGGCGGCTTTGTAAGTCGCGGAAGTGGTCCCAAGTGCCGGATTGTAAGCAGATTTGGCGGTGCGTTACTTGTCGGTGCCTAGCTTGTGCGGTTTGTAGACGAGGGCGTTGACGAGTGCCTCGGCAGCGGATTTGACAGCCGCCGGCTGCGGATCGTTAACGTGGTCCTCGGGGTGCACGGGTAGGTCCTTCTTGACGGCATCGTGGATGAGCTTAAGGTACTCGGTCACGCCGGCGGTCGAAAGATGCGTGCCATCGCCATCGAACAGGTCGTTGCGATTTGTGCTGTATCCGTACCAGTCGATAACACGCACGTTTTTATAGCGCTTGGCGGCGTTGGCAATGGCTTGGTTCGTGGACCCGACCCACGGCTGCGGGCTACGCGTGTTTACAAACACGACAATACGCTGATCACCGGCGTCGGCCATGATCGCATCAATCTGATCATCGGTTACCAGGCCGTTGGTGCCTAGCGCAAAGACCACAATCCTGCCTGCAAGATTTTGCTGGATATAGCCCTCAAATGTCGCGCGGCCCGCATCAAACTGGCGGCCTTTTTCGGCATCGATGTGGCTGTGCGGGAACACGCCGCCAAAGGCATCGACGGCGCGCAGGGACACGGAGTCGCCAATCATTAGCAGGTCGTAGGCTCCGTCGGGGAAGCCGTCGTCGTCTTTGTCGGAGTCGTCGGCCGCCTGCTGATCTTGAGGCTTTGCATTTTTGGCCTCCTTGTTTAGGATTTCGGCGCCCTCGCCGCTCAGCGCGGATGTGTCGGGCACAAAGACCAGGCCGCCCAGCGCCACAACAAGCACGACGGCGCAAACGGCGCAGGTGGGGACATGTGCGCGCATCCAGCCGGCGGGCGTGGTGGTGCCGTCGCGGAGCTCGGAAACAGTGCGCCCAAAAGCGCCCTTCCTAAACGGCGTTTCGATAAAGCGATAGGAGCACTCGGCCACGGCGACCACCAACAACACCTGCAAAATGTAGTGCCACCAGGGCGTGTCGTTAATGTTGGCGACCGGGTTCATGAGGAGCAGCAGCGGATAATGCCACAGGTAGATGCTGTAGGAGCGCTTGCCGATCCATACGAGCGGCTCGGCGGCCAGGGCCCGTGCGACCATGCCCTGGGGCTGCACGCATGCCGCGATAACCATCAGTGTGAGGATGGAGCACAACAGCGTGCCTCCGCGATACTGAAACGCGGTATAGCCGTTGGTGAGCGCGACCATGGCGGCGAGTCCGACCAGGCCAACGACGCCCATCAAATCGATGGATGCGGGGGAGGACCAAAAGCGTGCGAGCTCACTTGGCTTTGTCGTGGCGGCCTCGGCGGTGTCGCTCTTTGACTTGTCGTGCTTGGCGGCGCCGGCCAGTCGGTCGAGCCCCAGATGGCGGACAAGGCGCGCAGGCGCCAGGTCGCGGTCGGGGATAAAGGCCATCCAGGCGCCCAGCAGCAACGAGAACACGCGGGTGTCGGTGCCGTAGTACACGCGGCTGGGGTCGGTGGCGGGGTTGTAGAGCACCATCATGGCGACGGCGGATACCGCGGCAAGGCCCAGGACCACGCGGCGCGTGTTGGGCTTGCTCATGTGCACCGACACCATGGCGAGCAGCAGCGGCGGCCAAATAAGATAGAACTGTTCCTCGATGGCAAGCGACCAAAAGTGCGTGAGCGGCGAGGGGTCGCCTAGGGCGTTAAAGTACGAAACGTCCTGCATAATCTGCCACCAGTTATTAAAGAACAGCAGCGACGGCAGGATGTCGGGGCGCATCTTGGTGAGCATCACATGGTTAAAGACAGTGCACAGTGCGCAGGTCACCACCACGACGGTTACCACGGCGGGGAACAGGCGACGGATGCGGCGGATCCAGAAGCTCTTGAGATCGATACGACCGGTCTTTGCGATTTCGTTGAGGAGCAGGCGCGTGATCAAGTATCCCGAGAGCACAAAGAAGATCGTGACGCCGAGCAGGCCGCCCTGAGCCCACGTGAGGTTGAGGTGATAGAGCACCACCGCGACAACGGCGAGCGTGCGAAGGCCGTCGAGGGCGGGGATGTAGCGAGATTTGGGACGCGTGGGCGCCTGTTCTTTTACGGCGCTGTCGGTGCGGGCGCCCTTGTTGGCGGGCGAGCGATGGGAGCCTGCAGCGCGGCGCGGCTCGGTGGTTTGGCGGTTAGTGCGCGAACGTTCGTGCGGCGCTTGTTGATCGCTCGCATGGCGTGAGCTGCGCGAGCTCGATCGCGGGAATTGTTCCATAAAACATCATCCAATGACGAGAATAATCAGCACGCTTTCATTGTAGCCGCCTACTCCTGTGAATGCTTGCTGCTGGCGTAAGCTCAAGCGCGCGTCCACATCAAAGTGAACTAAAGTTATAGAGGTGCGAGAGTGCACGATTGACGGCCGACAGCGGGTGCAGAGCCCGCGGACGAGGAGGTTTTCATGGCAGATTGCGGCATCGTTGCGGTGTTTGGCAGCATGAACATGGACCTTTCGGTGGCGTGCGAGCGCATGCCGCGTGCGGGCGAGACCGTCGGCGGCAGCGGGTTTATCACCAACGCCGGCGGCAAAGGCGCCAACCAGGCCGTAGCAGCTGCGCGCATGGGCGCGTGCACGCACATGATCGGCGCGGTCGGCCGCGACGCGTTTGGCTCGTCGCTTGTGGCGGGGCTCCAAGATGCTGGCGTGGACTGTGACTTTGTGGCGCGCCGCGACGACGTGGAGACGGGAACGGCGACCATCATTCGCTGTGAGGGCGATAACCGCATCGTGCTGTCGCCGGGCGCCAACCATGCACTTGCGGGCGAGGACGTTGCCCGCGTGCTGAGGCGCCTGGTGGCCGATGAGCTCGACGGCGACGCCAGCGAGATTGCCCCGGCTGCCGGAAGCGTCTTTATCGCCCAGGGCGAATGTGACCTTGTGGCGACTGTCGAGGCGCTTGTTTGCGCTCACGAGCTGGGGTTCTATACGGTCTTTAATCCAGCGCCTGCCTGCGAAGTGCCTGCGGAGGTCTGGCCTGCAGTCGACCTGGTCTGTCCCAACGAGACTGAGTGCCAGGTACTGACGGGCATCTTGCCTGCAGACGATGCGAGCTGCGTCGCGGCGCTCAATGCCTTGCTCGCCAAAGGTGCCGGAGCTGCGGTCATCACGTTGGGCGGCGCCGGATCGGTTACGCTCGGCGACGACGGCGAGCTGCTGCGTATGCCGGCGCTTTCGAGCACGGTGGTCGATACGACGGCTGCGGGCGATACGTTTATCGGTGCGCTTGCTGCGGCTCGTTTGGAGGGCTTGCCACTCTTTGAGTGCATGGCCGCGGGTGCTCGCGCCTCGGCAGTGACGGTGTCGCGCCTGGGCGCGCAGCAGTCGATTCCCACGCGTGCCGAAGTTGAGCGCGTGTTTGATTTAGACGATTTAGTACAAGACGGAGAAGCGGAGTAGAACAATGGCAACCAAGAAGCTGATCCTTGATCTGGATATGGGTGTGGACGATGCGATGGCGCTTGCCTATGCCATCGCGAGCCCCGAGGTTGAGCTCGTGGGCATTACCACGTGTTTTGGCAACGTGCGCGTCGACCAGTCGGCGCGCAACTGCCTGGCGGTGCTCGACTTGTTGGGCCGTCCCGAGGTGCCGGTGTACCTGGGTGCTGACCGTCCTCTGCAGGCGACTGAGCCCTATACGCCGCCGGCGTCCACAGCGCTCATCCACGGCAAGAACGGCATCGGCGGCGCGAGCGTGCCCGCGTCGCCCTATGAGCCGGTGGGGGCGACGTCGGCCGATGGCAACGCTGCAGTCGATTATCTGATCGATGCCGCGCGCACCTATGGTCCCGATCTGGTCTACGTAGCGACCGGCCCGCTCTCCAACCTGGCGCTTGCCCTGGAGCGCGATGCGACGGCGGTGATGTCTATTGGCCGCGTGGTGGTGATGGGCGGCGCCCTGACCGTGCCCGGCAATGTGAGCGCGGGTGCCGAGGCCAACATGGCAAGCGATCCCGAGGCGGCCGATGCTGTGCTGCGTTCGGGCCGCAAGCTCACTATGGTGGGCCTGGATGTGACGCATCGCGTGGTGCTTACACGCCGCGACATTGCCGGCTGGACGGGCTCGGGCACCATGGCGGGCTGCGCATTTGCGAGCATGGTCGAGCACTACATTGGTTCGTACGAGATGAACGCACCCTACCTGGGTGGTTGTGCGCTGCACGATCCGCTGGCCGTCGCCGTGGCAATCGACCCCACGCTCGTGGGTGCGCTCGGCTGCAATCTGCGTGTTGATCTGCTGGGCGAGTATCGCGGCCGCACCATTTGCGACGAGCATCGCCTGTCCGATCCGGACAAGAGCGCGCTTGTGGCGCTGACCGTGGATGCCCCGCGCTTCCTGTCCGAGTTCAAGACGCGCATGGCTCACGTTTTGGGCTAAGTAGTCTTTTTGGGACGGGGCTTTTTTAACTACTTGGGGAGCTAAAAGTTGCTAAAAGCCCCGCCCCAAATGAGCGCATAATTGCGTAATATATAGAACTAGCTGCTGTAAACGGATTAAACACCGTTTACAGCCTAAAAGCGACCGTTAACCAAATACTTGGCCTTGTCTGGAATTGTCTGTGTTTGCATGGACGGGATGGTCTGCCGATATTGACGTATCGGTGCAGAATCGGAGGCAGCATGAAAGAGTATTTTGGCATTGACGTGGGCGGCACGGCAGTTAAGTGGGCTGTGCTGGGCGAGGATTTTTCCATTCGCGAGCGGGGAAGCCTGCCGACTGATTTTGCTACGGCAGACGAAGCGGTCGAGGCCTTGGCCGGTCTTGTCGAGCCGTATCGTGACCGCGTGTCCGCCGTGGGCGTAAGTGCGCCCGGCGGCATCTATGAGGATGACGCAGACGGCACCATCCATCGCGGCGGCGCGCTCACCTACATGGACGGCTGTCCGCTGGGAAAGCTGCTGCGCGAGCGGTTTGACATGCCGGTGTCTGTTAACAACGACGGAAAATGCTGTGCGCTCGGCGAGTACGCGGCGGGCGCCCTCCGTGGATGCCGCATTGGCGTCGTGCTTGCTATCGGTACCGGTATTGGCGGCGGTATTGTCATCAACGGACACGTGCTTCGCGGCGCACATGGCTTTGCGGGCGAGTTTAGCTTCCTGCGCAACGATGTGACGCAGCCTGCGTCGGGCGGCAGGATGTTTGCCGGCACAGGCGGCTGGCGTGCGCTGCGCGATCTCGTCGTGGCCGAGAAAGGTCTGCCCGCCGATGGAACGGTGGACGGCCGTCGCGTTTTTGAGTGGATCGAGGCCGGCGATACGGCGGCGCAGTGCGCGCTTGACTGCTATGCGCGCACGTTCGATGCCATGCTCGTAAACCTTCAGGCGGTGCTCGACCCCGAGGTGTTTGTGATCGCGGGCGGCATTTCTTGCCACCCCGAGCTCATCGATGCGCTTCGCGATCAGATGCCCGCAGCTCTTGCGGGCTATGAGGGCTTTCTTGCCGGCATCCCTGCGCCGCAGGTCAGGGCGGCCGAGCTCGGTAACGATGCTAACCTGTATGGTGCCGTGCAAGAAGCCATGCGCCTTTGCGAATAGCTACCGAGCAAATGCGCCCGTTGGGGGAATAGTCGGGCTACTTAGCTTGACAACAGGCTAAACTAGCTAATAAACATTTACTATTCTGTTTAGATTGAATTTGCGGTCGTTTAGTTGCCGAGCCATGGGGCGGTCAAGCCACGATGCTCGGCCGCGACCGATGCTAGGGGGAACGATGGCCAAAGCAAGCGTCCGCGAGATCAGCCGCATCACCGGCTTTTCGCCTGCGACCGTATCCAACGCACTTAACCGCAAGCGCAGCGTGAGCGAGGAGACCGCCAAGGTCATCCTTGAGTGCGCGCAGTCGCTCGGCTACCAGCAGTCGACGCAACTCGAGAGCATCCAGTTTGTTCTCGCGCGCAAGACGGGCGCCATCCTGGACGAGAGCACCTTCCATCCTGCGGTCATCGAGGGCGTGGAGCGCCAGGCGCGTCGTCACGGCATGAGCACGAGCTTTGTCTCGCTCGACTTTAGCGACTTGGACGCCGTGCGTCCGCAGGTCGAGGGCCTGATCGCCGATCCGTCCGCCGCTATCGTGCTGATGGGCACCGAGCTGGGCGAGGAAGACTACGCCCTGTTTGCCAACGCTGCCGCCCACCTAATCGTACTCGATGGCTGGAGCGATCGTCAGTACTTCGATGCCGTGGTCATTGCCAACACCGACTCGGTGCTGCGCGCCGTGGATCACCTCATCGAGAAAGGTCACAGGCAGATCGGCTATCTGGCAGGCGACCTTCGCATCCGCAACTTTAAGGATCGCGAGCGCGGCTATCGCCAAGCGCTTGAGGACGCAGACCTTGAGGCCAACCCGACATGGCGCGTTACGCTGGGCACCACGCTCGAAGGTGCTTATCGCGACATGGGCGCATGGCTCGACAGCGTCTCGCGCGACGACCTGCCGACGGCTTTCTTTGCCGAAAACGACGTGCTCGCCGTGGGTGCCATGCGCGCGCTCAACGAGCACGGCATACGCGTGCCCGAGGATGTCTCGATCATCGGCTTTGACGATCTGTCTTTGGGCGCCTTCTCCAACCCGCCGCTCACCACGGTGCACGTTCCCAAGCACGAGGTGGGCGAGATCGCGGTGCGCCGCCTGGTGGGCAACATCCGCAATCCCAAGAGCTATACCTGCAAGACAGCCGTATCGACCTATTTTGTCGAGCGTCAGAGCGTGCGTGAGATCTAGGCAAAGGCAACGCCGGGCCGCAGGGCGGCAAAGCTCGCTAAGGCAGAAAATAACGTCAACCAAAAGGGGTCCTTCGGGGCCCTCTTTTTGTTGCCCTTGTATGTTCAGTTTGTTTACATACCGTTTATGCTGATTTCTCTACCGCCCACGGGTATTTCGCGTTAAACTTCTAAACACTGGAGTAAAAATTTAGTAAACAGAACAAAACGAAACATGCGTCTGTTTACTGAACATGTGATTAGGGGAGGACGTACATGGACAAGATCAAGCTCGGTTTTGTGCCCACGCGCCGCAGTATCTTTAGCGCGCCGGACGCAATCAAGTATCGCGGCCTGACGGCTGATCGCCTGCGCGAGATCGGCGTCGACATCGTGGATATCGACGACATCAATGACGAGGGCCTGCTGTTCGACGACAGCCACATTGAGCCTATCGTCAAGAAGTTCCGCGCCGAGGGCGTCGATGGCATTATGCTGTGCCACGCCAACTTTGGCACCGAGTACGTTTGCGCTCGCCTTGCCCGCGAGCTCGGCCTACCCGTGCTGCTGTGGGGCCCGCGCGACGAGCGCCCCGAGCCCGACGGCACCCGCCTGCGCGATAGCCAGTGCGGCCTGTTCGCCACCGGCAAGGTCCTGCGCCGCTTCCAGGTTCCCTTCACCTACATAACCAACTGCCGCCTGACCGATCCCGAGTTCGAGCGCGGCGTTTGGGACTTCTTGGCCGTGTGCAACGTGGTCAAGACCTTCAAGCACACCCGCATCCTGCAGATGGCCACCCGTCCGTTCGACTTCTGGTCGACCATGTGCAACGAGGGCGAGCTGCTCGAGAAGTTCAACATCCAGCTTTCGCCCATTCCCATGACCGAGCTTGTCCAGGCCGTGCGCGACGCCCAGGCCGACGAGCAGGCCATGGCTACCATGCTTGCCCACATCAACGACAGCTTTGAGATCTGCATCCCCGAGGATAAGGTTCCCGCGGTCGCCGGTCTTGCCATCGCCATGAAGCGCCTGGTCGATAAGTACGGTTGCAACGCCGGCGCCATTCAGTGCTGGAACGCCCTGCAGGACGAGCTGGGCATTATGCCCTGCGCCGCCAACGCCATCCTCAACGAGATGGGCATTCCTATCGTATGCGAGACCGATATCCACGGCGCCATCACCGCGCTGATGGTCGAGGCCGCCGACCTGGGCCGTCACCGCGGCATGTTCGCCGACTGGACCGTGCGCCATCCCGATAACGAGAACGGCGAGCTGCTGCAGCACTGCGGCCCCTGGCCCTGCAGCTGCGCGGCCGTCAAGCCCAAGCTCACCTATCCGCTGGCTTTCGATCATCCCGGCGCGCTGACGGCCGAGGCCAAGCATGGCGACCTCACCCTTGCCCGCTTTGACGGCGACAACGGCGAGTACTCGCTGCTGCTGGGCAACGCTCGCGGCATCGACGGCCCGGCTGGCATGGGCACCTACCTATGGGTCGAGGTCGACAACCTCAAGCGCCTCGAGGCCAAAATCGTCGAGGGTCCCTACATCCACCACTGCGTCGCTATTCACGCCAACGTGGTGCCGGTGCTCTACGAGGCGTGCAAGTACCTCGGTATTGCCCCCGACCTGTACGACCCCATCGAAGAAGACGTTAAAGCCTACCTGCGAGGAGAGTAGAAATGGCAACTATCGAAGAGCTTGAGTCCCTGCGTTGGGACCTTCGCCGCGATTGCGTCGATATCATCATGGCTGGCGCTGGCGGCCACATCGGCGGTGACATGTCGGTGATCGACGCCCTCATGACCCTCTACGCCAACCACCTCAACATTTCGCCCGAGACCGTCGACGATCCCAACCGCGACCGCTTCGTGCTCTCCAAGGGCCACGCCATGGAAGCCTACTACGCGGTGCTCTGCCACGAGGGCTATCTTGACCTCGATGACGTCAAGGCCCGCTTCTCCAAGTTCGGCAGCCCCTACATCGGCCACCCCAACAACAAGCTCAAGGGCATCGAGATGAACTCGGGCTCGCTGGGTCACGGCCTGCCCGTGGCCGTGGGCATGGCGCTCGCCGGTAAGATGGACGGCCGCGACTACCGCGTCTACACCATCATGGGCGACGGGGAACTTGCCGAGGGATCGGTCTGGGAGGGCGCCATGAGCGGCGGCAACTACCAGCTCGATAACCTGTGCGCACTCGTGGACCGCAACCGCCTGCAGATCAGCGGCAGCACCGAGGATGTTATGAAGCAGGACTCGCAGGAGGAGCGCTGGGCCGCCTTCGGTTGGAACGTGCTCTCCATTCCGGGCAACGACGTCCGGGCCATCGACGCCGCGCTGACGCTTGCGGCCGAGACCTGCGGCAAGCCCACGGTCATCATCCTCAACACGGTGAAGGGCTATGGCTCGCCTGTTATGGAGGACAAGGCCGCCTGGCACCATCACCTGCCCAATGATGAGGAATATGCTCAGATCATCGCCGATTTCGCTGCCCATAAGGAGGCCGTCAATGGCTAACAAGATCGCCAATCGCAAGGTTATCTGCGACACGCTGCTCGAGGCCGCGAAGACCGATAAGGACATCGTCGTCCTATGCTCCGACTCCCGCGGCTCCGCATCGCTCACGCCGTTCTTTGATCAGTATCCCCAACAGTCCGTCGAGGTCGGCATTGCCGAGCAGGACCTGGTGAGCATCGCCGCCGGCATGGCTTCGTGCGGAAAGAAGGCCTGGGCCGCCTCGCCGGCGTCCTTTGTGACCACGCGCTCGTATGAGCAGTGCAAGGTCGACGTCTCGTACTCCAACACCAACGTCAAGCTCATCGGCATCTCTGGCGGCGTGTCCTATGGCGCCTTGGGCATGAGCCATCACTCCGCGCAGGATATCGCCGCCATGAGTGCGATTCCCAACATGCGCGTGTATCTGCCGAGCGACCGCTTCCAGACCGCCGAGCTCGTGCGGGCCCTGGTCGCCGACAACAAGCCGGCCTACATTCGCGTGGGCCGCAACCCGGTCGAGGACGTGTACACCGAGGACGAGTGCCCGTTCCAGATGGATCGCGCCACCTGGGTGCGTCGCGGCACCGATGTGACGCTCGTCGCCACCGGCGAGATGGTCCGCCATGCCGTGGACGCTGCCGACCTGCTGGCCGAGCAGGGCATCTCGGCAACGGTGCTCGACATGTATTGCGTCAAGCCGCTTGACGCCGAGGCCGTGATTGAGGCTGCCGGTGCCACGCGCGCCGTCGTGACGGTCGAGGAGCACAGCCCCTTTGGCGGCCTGGGTTCTATGGTCGCGCAGGTGGTGGGCGAGCATTGCCCGCGTCCGGTCAAGTGCCTGAGCCTGCCCGACGCGCCGGTCATCACCGGCACGAGCCCCGAGGTCTTTGCGCACTACGGCCTGACGGGTGCCGGAATCGCGCAGACCGTCGCCGAGTTCCTCGGCAACTAGTAGATACAGACGCTGCGCGGCCGCCAAGCACCGCACCTTGCCGTTCAAACCGTCGCTTGCGTACGCAAAGTACGCGGCGCTCTTCTTTCACGGCAATCTGCGGCACTTGACGGCCGCTCGCTCCTTGTCCGCCAGTCGTCTTTGATTTGGCGGAAGGAATGGGAGAGTACATGAGCAAATACATCATCGGAATCGATCAATCCACGCAGGGCACCAAGGCACTGCTGCTGGACGAGGGCGGCCATTTGATTCATCGTGCCGATCGCTCGCATCGCCAGATTGTCAACGAGGCCGGTTGGGTGAGCCATGATCCGGCCGAGATTGCCGCCAACGTGTTGGCCGTGGCGTGCGCCGTGGTGGAGGAGACCGGGGTCGACCCTGCCGACATCGCCGGCATCGGCATCTCCAACCAGCGCGAGACCACCGTTGCCTGGAACCGCGCGACGGGCGAGCCGCTGTGCGACGCCGTAGTGTGGCAGTGCGCCCGCGCCCGCGAGCTGTGCGACAAGCTGGACGCGCGCGAGGGTGTGGCCGAGCTGGTGCGCGACACGACGGGCCTGGTGCTCTCGCCCTACTACCCGGCGGGCAAGATGGCCTGGATCCTCGCGAACGTTCCCGCTGCTGTCGAGGCTGCTGCGGCAGGCGAGCTGTGTCTGGGCACCATCGATGCCTGGGTGGTCTGGACGCTCACGGGCGGCGCGGAGTTTCGCTGCGACTGGTCCAACGCCAGCCGCACGCAGCTCTTTGACCTGCGCCGTGGCTGCTGGAGCGAGCCGGTGTGCGAGGCCTTTGGCGTCGATGTGGCCTGCCTGCCGCAGGTGACCGATTCCGATGGCCTGTTCGGCATGACGGACCTGGGCGGCTTTTTGCCGGCACCCGTGCCCATTCACGGCGTGCTGGGCGACAGCCACGCGGCCTTGTTTGCGCAGGGCTGCCACGGCCGCGGTATGGCCAAGGCGACCTATGGCACCGGCAGCTCGGTCATGATGAACGTCGGCGACGAGTTCGTTGCCAGCTCGCACGGGCTTTCGAGCTCGCTCGCATGGCGTATGGACGGCGTGACCGAGTACGTGCTCGAGGGCAACGTGAGCTACGCCGGCGCCGTCAAGACGTGGCTGCGCGACGATCTGGAACTCATCAATAACCCCGAGGAAGTTACCGACCTGTGCTACGCCGCCAATCCGGAGAGCCGCGTCTACTTTGTGCCGGCGTTTACCGGTTTGGGCGCGCCGCACTGGGCGAGTGACGCCGAGGGCTGCGTCTTTGGCATGACGCGCACCACGGGTCGCGCGGAGTTCGTGAAGGCCGCCGACGAGTCGATCGCCTATCAGATCTTTGACGTGATCGATGCGATGGTTGAGGATTCGGGTGCAACGTTGGCCGAGCTTCGTGTTGACGGCGGTCCCACGCGCGACGCGTACCTGATGCAGTTTGAGAGCGACTTGGTTGGCTCGCCCATCCGCATCGCGAGCAATGACGAGATGAGCGGCCTGGGTGCGGCCTGGGCCTGCGGCATCGCGCTGGGCATGTACACGCGCGATGTCGTCGATGTCTACGGCGCCCGCGGCATCGTGGAGCCGTCGATGCCCGCTGACGAACGCGCCAAAAAGATCGCCGGCTGGCGCCACGCTGTCAAATCAACAATTGCATACACTGCCTAGCATGATTTTTCTGGGACGGGGATTAAAAACTCATTGATCCCCGTCTCGGGCAGCTCATTTGGGACGAGGCTTTTTTGACTGGTATGATTGGTGCGACCATTCGAACCAGCTAAAAGAGCCCCGTCCCAAATTGACTATCGAGAGGATCTGTCATGGAGCGCATCGCGAGCTTTTCCGTTGACCATTTGCTGCTTGAGCCCGGCGTGTATGTGAGCCGCATCGACCGCGATCCGGCGACCGCCGCTGTCGTTACCACCTTTGACCTGCGCCTGACCACGCCCAACAAGGAGCCGGTCATGAACACGGCCGAGTGCCACACCATCGAGCACCTAGGCGCGACATTCCTTCGCAACCATGCCGAGTGGTCGAGCCGCATTGTCTACTTTGGCCCCATGGGCTGCCGCACGGGCTTTTACCTGGTGGTGTTTGGCGAGGTGACGAGCGAGGAGATTCTGCCGCTCGTGCGTGAGTTGTTTGAGTTTGTCGCCGACTTTGAGGGAGATGTCCCCGGAGCCGCTCCCGAGGAGTGCGGCAACTACCTGGACCAGAACCTTCCCATGGCAAACTGGCTTGCGCGCCGCTACCTCGACCGCGACCTGGCCGATATCGACGAGAAGCACCTGCACTATCAGCAGGCGTAAGGGCTTATCGCCCAAAACGCGCGCATTGGGCGCCTTCGCCTATGCGGGGGCGCCTTTTTGTTGAGTGGTCTGGACGAGCGTTCAAAATCGCTCATGTTTGTTCTAGAATGTTCGTATAGTCACATTTACGAACAGGAGTGAACATGCATATCTACTCTGTCAACGATCCCGAGTTCAAGTCCTATGGCCGCGTGTGGGACGACGTCCCGTCCGGCCTGACCGCTCCACTCGTCGAGGCACTCTCCGCTACGCCCATCCCCGAGGGCAGTAAGTACGTAGCGAGTACGCCGGAGCTCGAGGGCGTTAAGGGTGCCGATAAACTGGGCTTTCTCATGTTTGGTGGCCGTCCCTTCCAGCTCGGCTGGTGCAACGGGCACAACACGCGTCTCAACTGCCTGGAGTACCACCGTGCCAGCGAGTTCAACCTGGGTGCACGCGACTTTATCCTACTCGTGGCGCATCGCTGGGAGATCGAGGGCGGCAAGCTCGATACCGCGTGCGTCAAGGCGTTCCGCGTGCCGGCAGGCAAGGTCGTCGAGGTTTTCAACACCACGCTCCACTACACGCCGTGCATGGTCGACGACGGTGGCTTCCAGGTGATGGTGGCGCTGCCCGCCGGTACCAACGGTCCGCGTCCCGAGGCTGCGGCCGATATGCCTGCTGCCGGCGACAGCTACTGCTACTGGAAGGCCGACAAGTGGGTTCTCTGCCATGCTGACAGCCCCAAGGCAGCCGAAGGCGGCTACGTAGGTCTCATCGGCAAAAACCTCGACATCGCCTGCGACTAGAATCTTCTGTCTCGATCTGTAACATCTAGCGGGCTAAATCGTCTCTACCTGTTACAGATCGAGACATACCGCCCCCCCCAGCCACCACAAAGGTGCCTGTCCCCATTGTGGTGGCTGTCTAGAGCTGGCTGCGCAGATAGTCAGCCATATATGGAACAGCGAAACGCACGTAACCGCGGCGTGCCTGTTCGATAACGCCGGCGTCGATGAGGCGTCGGCGATACTTTTGCGCATAGTCGGGTGTGACTGACATGCGCTCGGCCACATTGGAGATGCGCGACACGCCGTCTTTGTCATCAGTCATTGCGTCGAGAAACGCGACGTCTTGGTCCGATAGCGCGGCGAGCGTCGTTTCACAAACATCGTTTTCGAAATCGGCCTTTGACGCTTCGATAGCTCCGTCGACTTGCTCTGGCGTTACGTATTCTCCTGCCTGGCAGCGATTGGCGATGTTGTAGCCGATGAGCTGCAGCATATAGGGCGATCCTTGGGTTGCACGAGCGGCACGGAGGCGAAGATCGCCTGGAATACCAAGGTCGAGCTCTTCGAAAGCCCGCTGATAATAGGCATCGACATCTCCGACTGAAAGCGGTTCGAGCGTGACTTTGCGTGCGCGGTTGAGAAATGTCAGTACGCGGTCGTTGAGTGTCGCGGAGACTGCTCCCGGGAGGCCCGCCATGACGAGCGCGACGTTGAGTCCCTCGCCGACCAGCTCTTGATAGGCGGTGACGAGCTGTCTGATCTCGGGTGAATTTGCCTGGAGCTCGTCGATGAGGATGAGGATGCCGTGTCCCTGCTCGGTTAACTTGCGTGCCAACTGCGTGAGTTTGAACTGGAAACTTTTAGTTTCCTGTATGTCGCGCGTAAACTCGAGGCCGGCTGAGAAACCGAAGACGCTCAAACTGCCACCTGTAAGTTTGGGGAGACGATGCTTGTTGGCGTAAGGCTCGCCCGCTTCCTGGATTTTCTCAACAATGCGCTCGAGCATATCCTCGGAGGCTACGGTGGGCGTGGCGACAACAAAGCCGAGCTTGCGGGCGCGATCGGCAAGTTCCCACAACAGAACCGTTTTGCCGCTGCCTCGCTGGCCGAGCATGAGCATGGCTCGGTCTCGATTGCCCGGCTCCTGCTCAAGGCCGGAGATGAATGTCGAAATCACGCTCCCGCGTCCCACCAGATAGGACGGGCGATTTCCAAATGAGGGGGAGAAGATGGTTTCAGTCATAAGTCTCCTTTCCTTTTTTTCCTATTTTTTCCTTTTTTTCCTATTCAGTCAAATGAGTTGCTGAGCGAAGGCGGCTACGTAGGTCTCATCGGCAAAAACCTCGACATCGCCTGCGACTAGAATCTTCTGTCTCGATCTGTAACATCTAGCGGGCTAAATCGTCTCTACCTGTTACAGATTTAGACAAACTGCAAGGGACTGGCCGAACAATCTCAATCTGTAACACCAGGCCCGGTTTTGACGGACTAGCTGTTACAGATCGAGACAAATCGTCCCAAACCGCCACAAAGGTGCCTGTCCCCTTTGTGGCGGCTTGGGCAGGCGGGTATCAAAAAGTGTCAGGCGGGGTGGCTGCCGGGCGCCTGCACGCGAAAAGAAGTGTCGACCTGCGCCGTTGCCGTTGAGCGACGTGCCGTTTATAGAGATACTGAGCCTATGACAACAGCGTGCGAAAGGATTGATACATGGCTTTCCGTAATGACTTCCTGTGGGGCGGCGCAACGGCTGCCAACCAGTGCGAGGGTGCCTACGACGTGGACGGCCGCGGCCTGGCCAACGTGGACGTGGCTCCGCACGGCCCCGAGCGCTATGCGGTGGTCTCCGGCCAGCGTAAAATGCTCGACTTCGAGGACGGCTATTACTATCCCGCGCAGACCGGCATCGATTTCTATCACCACTACAAAGAGGACATCGCTCTCTTTGCCGAGATGGGCTTTAAGACCTTCCGTATGAGCCTGGCTTGGACCCGCATCTTCCCCAACGGCGACGAGACCGAGCCCAACGAGGCTGGCCTGGCCTTCTACGAGGACGTATTCCGCGAGTGTCAGGCGCACGGCATCGAGCCGCTCGTGACCATCACGCACTTCGACTGCCCGATTCACCTCATCAAGGAGTACGGCGGCTGGCGCAACCGTAAGCTCATCGACTTCTACAAGAACCTCGCGACCACGATCTTTACCCGCTACAAGGGGCTGGTGAAGTACTGGCTCACCTTCAACGAGATCAATATGATCTTGCACCTGCCGTTTATGGGTGCCGGTCTGGTCTTTGAGGAGGGCGAGAACAAGAAGGCCGTCGAGTACCTGGCCGCTCACAACGAGCTCGTCGCCAGCGCTTGGGCAACCAAGATCGCCCACGAGATCGACCCCGAGATCAAGATCGGCTGCATGCTCGCCGCGGGTAGCTACTACCCCTACAGCTGCCGTCCGGGCGACGTGCGCCAGGCGCAGCTCGATAACCAGGACAACTACTTCTTCGTCGACGTCCAGAGCCGCGGCTACTACCCGGCATATGCCGTCAAGAAGCTCGAGCGTCTAGGCATCGATGTGGGCATGACGGACGAGGACCGCGAGATCCTGGCCGCTAACACCGTCGACTTCATCAGCTTTAGCTATTACAGCACCCGCTGCTCTGCCGGTGCCGATAACCCCGATGTCGAGCGCACCCAGGGTAACGCCTTCGCCGGCGCCAAGAACCCCTACTTGCAGGAGAGCCAGTGGGGCTGGGCCATCGATCCGCTGGGCTTCCGCATCACCCTCAACGACCTGTACGACCGTTATCAGAAGCCGCTGTTTGTGGTCGAGAACGGTCTGGGCGCCAAGGATGTTGTCGAGGAGGATGGCTCCATCAACGACGACTACCGTATCGACTACCTGCGCCAGCATATCGCCGCGATGCGCGATGCGGTGACCGAGGACGGCGTTGACCTGCTGGGCTACACCACCTGGGGCCCGATCGACCTGGTGTCTGCCGGCACGGGTGAGATGTCCAAGCGCTACGGCTTTATCTATGTGGACCGCGACGATGCAGGCAACGGTACCCTCAAGCGTTCCAAAAAGAAGAGCTTCGACTGGTACAAGAAGGTTATTGCTTCTAATGGTGAGGACCTGTCCTAAGGAAGCTGAGACACTCAACTTCATAGCCTTCTAACCAAGGCGCCCGGCGAGTAGTTATTGCTCGCTGGGCGTCTTGCCGTCTGCGGATTTTGGGACATGCGGCCCGCTTTTTGGGCCCGCCTGTCGGTACACTAAAGGGACTATGAGGACCCGCGAGCGACATATCGGCCACGCGGCCGCCCGGACCGCTCCGGTTGCGGATCCCAGGGGCGGCAGGCTCTTCGCCATGCCGCGATTCCTTGTTGGCATAACGCATCAGGTGTACCGTCACCGCGTCTTTGCTATCGCCGGCGCCATCACCGCGCTGTTCCTCATGCTTTTGGCGATCTTGCCGGTGCTGTTCGCCTTCGACCCCAAACTTTCTAACGCCGTGCCCGCCTATAGCGAGGTGTCCGAAGAGGTCGTGGATGCGCTCACCCATTCGAGCCCTCTCCCGCTGCTTGTCGCCGCAATTGTATTTTCAATTTGGGGCGTGTTGGTCTATCTGCGTTGTTTGGACTATGTGTTGCGCCGCCGCCTTGTTGCCATCGCCACCATCTGTGCCCTGTGGATGATCGAGGTCATTCTCAAGTACAAGTCGTACACGCCGTTCTATGCCACCTTGCTGTGGTACCTGTACTACGTGCCCATGACGCTCATTCCGCTGCTCTACCAGCTCTGCGGCCTGCGCCTTGCGGGCCTGGAGCAACGCCGCCTGGGTCGCCGCTACCGTGCTGCGCTGTGGATTGTGGCCATCCTGCTTATCGGATTTGTGCTCACCAACGATTTTCACCAGCAGGTCTTCCGCTTTGACCGTACAAGCGACACCTGGAGCAACGATTACACGTACGGCCGGGGTTATTTCGCCTTCCTCGTGTGGACGGCCTTTAACTTCGTGGCCTTTTTTGTCCTGGTTGGTCGGTCCTCGTCCTTTCGCATCCAACGTTTCTCGGGCACGGCGGCGCTCGTGCTGCTGGGCGGCGCATTCTTTGGCATCTCATATGCTCTGCGCGTGCCCTGGGCATGGAGGCTCAACTTTTCGCTCGTCTATTGCATCATGTGCGTGGTGGCGATGGAAATCTGTCTCGATTGCGGTGTCATTCCGTCGTACCACGATATCGCCGGCATCTTCGACACCTTGCCGCTTGACCTCAAAGTTCTAACGCGCGACCTGCAGGAGGTCTATGCCACGCCGGTGTCAAAGCCAATGCCGGTAGGCGTGCGCGAGGAGTTGCGGAACCAGGAGCACGCCCGCGCCCATGCCTTTACCGTGGCGTCCGATCCCGATGTGATGTATCGTGCTTTTCCGCTGCTGGGGGGATCGGCCCTGCTTGCCCAAGACGTATCGGAGCTCAACGAGCTCAATCGCGAACTGGCACATCGTCGCATGGAGCTGCAACGCCAAAACGAGCTGCTTGCCGCCGACTACGACCTTAAGACACATTTGGCAGATCAAGAGGCCGAGACCTTGCTAGTCCAAGACGTGGACCAGGCGCTTGCCCGCGCGCTCGAAGAGATGTACGACTTGTTGAGCTCGCTGCCGCCGTTGACTGACGAGGAATCTTCGCGCGAGCGTTACCGCATGCTGCAGCGCGCCAAGATGCTCGTTGCCTATTGCAAACGGAAGGGGTCGCTCACGTTGGCACAGCACGGGGAGAGCGGTTTTGACCGCGACCGCATTCAGCTCATTGCCAACGAGCTCGCAAGCGACCTGCGCACGATCGATGTCGATTGCGCCTCGATTATTGCCATACGGCGCCCGATGCACGCCAGTACGGTAAGCGCGCTGTACGACTGCGTGTATGACTTTGCGTTTTTTGCCTACACCACCGATCATCCGGCACTTATGTATCACTTGGGCGACCATGACCGATGCAGCGTCGAGCTGCGCGCCACACTTTTTTCCAACGATGATGAAGATCTTTCGCAGACGCCCGCTGCGCAAGAGCTCGAAAGCGCTTTGCAAGGGCGCAACGTGGCATACCGCCTTGAGGGCGAGTCCGGTCAGCTGCGCATGATCGTCTTGATGCCGAGGGCGGGTGAGTGACGATGCAGATTTCGCTCATACTTCCCCAAATCGTTGCGCTCGATGTTGTCTTTGCCCTGGCTGCGTGTCTGCAGACGATCCACGTCCCGCTCATCGCATCGCGCCGCTCGTCCTATAACCGTAAGGTGATTTGCGCCTACGAGGCGAGTCTTGTGCTTCACCTGATGATTTCGGCGCTCATCTTGTTCACGTCGTCTGGCTCGTATCTGGTGGCGCCGCTTGACGTTTGCGCTAGGGCAATGGGCGGAGCGTTGTGGCTCAATGCCGCAATCTTTGCCTATGGCGTGGTACTTATGGTGCACTATCGTCGTCCCGTCATGCTGGTCGAGCTGTTGCTTGTTGTCGCCGTTACACCACCGGTGGTTTTTGCCATGGGCTCGGCGTGGACCGTTGTCCTTATCGCAGAGGGAGCGTTCTTCCTGTTCCGTTCCATCGCGGCGCTCTTGATGGACGTCCGTAACCGCCAAGAGGATATCACCATGTTCTCGACGATCGAGACCATCAACGTGATTCCCGTGGGCATCCTGTATCTAGACCCGAGGGGCCGTCCGCTGCTCATGAACCGCTGCATGCGCAAAAACCTCGTAGAGCTCCATATGCCCACCGACCTGGGCGACATGAGCAGCACATGGAACGACCTGCGCAAACTGAGCATGCAAATGCCCGAAAGCAGCGCTAATCGCGCCCATATCGACCTTGATCGCTTTGGTAGGGATCGCGCCGTGGTCGAGATCTCTCCTTCCGAGATTCGTCTGTTCGTGCGTGACTCCGTTACGGTCTCGAGCCGTCCGTTCGAGCGCGTCGTCGGCCTGGACGTGACGGAATACGCACACGCCTACGACCGTCTGGCGCAAGCCAACCACCTGCTTGAGCGTGCTGGCCAAGAGCTCCAGGCCCAGATCGAAGAAGCCAAAAAGGTTGCCGACAATGCGGCCTACCTACGTATGCGTGCCCGCGTTCACGATGTGATCGGCCAGCGCCTGTCCATTCTTCATCGCTATTTGGAGGAGGGACGTCTGGATGATGAGTCGCTCGAGCAGATTGACCCGTTGCTGCGCTCAATCGCCGCCGATTTGCGCAGTGGCGGTGCCAGCAAGCCTGCAGAGCAGCTGAGCGATATCGTCCACGCCTTTGGCTTGGTGAGTGTGCAGATCGATGTTGAGGGTGCGCTGCCTGAGGACGCGCGTGTCGCCGCCGCATTTTTGCAGATTATCCGCGAGGCCTCGACCAATGCCACCAGGCATGCGCAGGCGCATCGGGTCCACGTGCGCCTGTGGCAGGAGGGGACGAATGCTGGCGCCGTCGCGCGCATGACGATTTCTAACGACGGGTCCCCGGCCCCCGTATCGTATCGCGAGGGAACGGGTATCCCAGGTATGAGGCATGTCGCGCAAGATTTGGGCGGCGGCCTGGAAGTCCACGCCGCCCAGCCCTTTACGCTTGCGGTGTCCATCCCGCTGAGCCCCAACGCCACGGTCCAAAGGAGAAGTTCATGATCCGCGTGTTAATTGTCGAAGATCAGGCCATTCTGCGCGAAAGCCTGGCGCGCTCCGTTGGCGACCAGCCCGATATGATCGTCGTCGCCGCGATCGCTGATGCCTCCGAGGCCTTGGGTATCGCGCTCAAGGAGCGCCCGGACATGATACTGATGGACGTGTGCACCGAACACGATTCAAACGGCATCGTGGCGGCGGCGCGCATCAAGGAGCAGCTGCCCGAGTGCCGCGTCATCATCATGACCGGCATGCCCGAGATCACCTTTGTCGACCAGGCTCGCGAGGCGGGCGTCGATAGCTTTGTGTACAAGAACGTTGGTATCGACGAGCTGTTCGCCGTGATGCGCTCCACGCTGGCGGGCTATTGCACGTTTCCCAAGCCGCCCGAAAGCATTTTTTCGGGCACGGCGGCACTCGACGATGTCGAGCTGTCGATTTTGCGCCTTGCCTGCGAGGGCAAAAGCCGCCGCGAGATCGCGGCCGAGCTGTTTATGAGTGAGGGTACCATCAAGCGTCGCATCTCGGAGATTCTGAGCAAGACCGGCTACGACAACATCATGCGTCTTGCCGTGCGCGCGGTAACGGAGGGCAGCATCGTCCCCAACATGGAGCGCCCGTAATCGACGCGCTCGCCGTGTTCCGGCGTCGTAAAGATAGGCCGTCCGCCGTTTTGCATCAGAAAACGACGGGCGGCCTGCTTGTGCGGCTGTGCTGTCGGCATAAAAACGACGGGGCCGCAGGATCAACTCCTGCGGCCCCGCCTGGCAAGTGCGCGGATGCGTCCGCCAATCCGCGGCTGATGTTACGTGCCGCTACGCGATGGTTGCGGTGTAGGAGGCGACGTCCTCGTAGGAATCGGTCAGATAGGCGTCGATGCCGATGGTCGTGTTGACCAGGTCGTCAAGGCTGTCAAGCTCGCCGCTCGAGAATGTGAATTCCTCGGTGGCGTTGGTGCCGGGCATCAGGTTAGCCGAGAACCAGGGTTCCTTCATGGTGCCGTTGACGTTGGTCTTGCCGGAGGGAGCGTAGAAGGTCAGGTCCTTGTCGCTCTTGTTGGTGATGTTGACGACAAAGCCGATGTCGCCCCATTCGTCCTTGAACTTCTCGGTGATGGTGATGGTGCACAGATCGTCATCGGCGACGGTGACGGCGGGGGAGATTTCGACGCTCTGGACGTCGTCGTCTTCGACGGCCTCATCGATCTCCTCTTCCTTCTCGGCCGCCTCGCGATCCTTTTTTAGCGTACCGGAAAGATCCTTGTCGGACTTCGTAAAGATAAGCTTGTCGCCTTCCACCTCGAGGACGAGCTTGCCGTCCTTGAGTTTCATGTCCTGCGAATCGCCGTCGGCGGTGATGGTTGCAGTGGTGGCGTCCTTGGCCTCCCATTTCAGGTCGGCGACCTCAAGGAACATGTCGAGGACGCCCGTGCCGTCTTCGTCGAGGATTAGGATACAGTTGAGGCCCCACTCCTTGAGCATATCCATGTACTCATCGGTGAGCTCTTCGCCCTCCAGGGTTCCACCCGAGAGTTCCCAGCTGCCGACGAAGTTGGCCTTGGGGTCCTTGCCGCCGCCGCTGCAGCCCGTCAGGGCAAAGGCGAGCGCCAGGACGCATGTCAGAAATGCGAGTACGGACTTTTTGAACGTTGTCTTCATGGTGTCCTCCTTTATCGAACGAAACCCATAGAAGCAAATGCGGGGGTGGCGGACCCCCCCGCCAATTACCAGATAGAGGGGTTAGGGCCTAGGCGTTCCGCAGTTGCTGCAGAACTTGCCGCCGTTTTCGCTGCCGCAGTTGGGGCAGAACCACTTGGTCGGTGCCGGGGCGGGTGCGGGACTGCCGCATTCGGGGCAGAACTTGCCGGTGTTGGTGGCACCGCAGCTGCAGGTCCATGCGCCGGCCGCGGGGGCAGCGGCAGGAGCCGGTGCGGGGGCGGGTGCCGGAGCCGGCTGTGGGGCGGCCTGCTGCTGTGCCTGGCCGGCGGCGAACAGCTGGCTGGCGTTCATGCCGCCCATGCCGCCCGCCATGCCCATGCCCATAAAGCCGGCCATCGCGCCGTTGGGGTTGGCGGCTGCCGCGCGCATCGCATCGCTCTGGGCGCTGGCGATGTTGGCGGCTGCCATGGTGGGATCGCGCATGACCGCGGCCTTCTGCAGGTCCTTGATCATTTGCTCGTCTTCTTGCGAGGCGGCGATGGAGTTGACGCCAAAGCTCACGATCTCGACGCCGCGCAGGTCGCGCCAGTCGGCGGAGAGAACCTCGTTGAGTGCGCGGGCGAGCTCGGTGGTGTGGCCGGGGATAGCGCTGTAGCGGATGCCCATCTCCGAGATCTTGGCAAAGGCGGGTTGCAGAGCGGTGAGCAGCTCGGACTTAAGCTGGCTGTCGATCTTATCGCGCGTGTAGCTATCGGTCACGTTGCCGCACACGTTGGTGTAGAACAGCAGCGGGTTGGTGATGCGGTACGAATACTCGCCGTTGCAGCGAACGGAGATGTCGACATCCAGGCCAATGTTGTTATCGACCACGCGGAAGGGCACGGGCGAGGCGGTGCCGTACTTGTTGCCGATGATCTCCTTGGTGTTGATGAAGTAGACACGCTGGTCCTTGCCCGCGTCGCCGCCAAAGGTAAAACGGCTGCCGATATTGGCGAACGTCTCCTTGATGGAGTCGCCCAGGTTGCCGCTAAAGACGCTCGGCTCGCTGCCGGTGTCAAAGACAAACTCGCCGGGCTCCAGCGCGACCTCGATGATCTTGCCGTTTTGCACCACGAGCATGCCCTGGCCGTCGTTGACGGCGATGACGGAGCCGTTGGAGATGACGTTGTCCTCGCCGCGCGTGTTGGAGCTGCGGCCGCCGGTGCGCTTGCTGCCCTTGCAGGCCAAGACGTCAGCGGGCATCGATTCGCAATAGATATATTCCTTCCACTGGTCGGCCATGACGCCGCCGGCAGCACCCAATCCAGCTTTCAAGAGTCCCATGGTGATCTTCCTTTCTCGTCAAAGGCCGGGTGGTATTGGTCAGAATGGCTAATCGTCCTTGTTGTCCTTCATGACAACGGTGGTCTCGGTGTGGCTGAAGGTGTCGTGCTTCTCGGTCAAGTCGAGCTCGCCGCAGTAGCAATCGGCGTGGGTGGCCTCGTTGGCCGTCTTGAGCTGGCCTACCAGCAGCACGTCTCCGATGATTACGATGATCAGCGGTGCGACGATGTTGATGAGGATGCCCTCGACATCAAAGGTGAGGTAGTCCGGATTGAAGGCGTTCTCGCCCATAAAGAGAATCTGGGAGAGGACAAACCCGATCACAAAGAACAGTACCGAGGCGATGGCGAGCTTGGGCTTGGAGCAGGGCAGCTCGCCGACCATGCGGGCGGTTTGGCCGTTCATGGCAAACAGGTAGCTCTTGCCGTTCCACGAGGTGGAAAGCATCCACACGGGGAACAGAGCGTAGTTGCTGTCTTCCCAGGTGTAGTCGAGCTGCTTGCTTTCGACCGTGGCATCGTCATATTCGTCGACGACGGTCTCGCGCAGGGCCGAAATCGTACTTTCTTCCATACGACGCTCGGCGCGCGCCTTGCAGGTCTCGCAATCCTCATCGTAGCGGTTGGCGATGTAGCCGGGCATATACGCGACCGAGAACGGGCGCAGCGCGTCGTAGTCAAACGGCTCGATGGCATCCATATGGCCGTCGGGCATCTTGGACGATCCGTCGACGGGCACGCGCTCAAACGAGATTTTGCCCTTACGGTAGGCGTCGTAGTGGTCGGTGGTCGTGACGGTGCGGTCGGATTCCTCGGTCACGGTCTCGTTGGTCGCATCGAAGTGCACTTCGCCATCCACGCGGGCGCCGTAGAGCCAAAACGGCACGTAAACGCCTTGGACCTCGTCGATGTGGTTGCCGGTGACAAAGCTCTTGGGCAGCAGGATTTTGCCCTTGTAATGCTCTTTGAGTGCTGCCATAACATCATCGCGCTCGAGCTTAAACGGAATCACCAGGTCGGGTGAGAAGTCGCCCGAGAGCTGGCCGGGCGCCACGGCGGAGTTGCCGCAGTATGGGCAGGTGGTAACGGCGACGGTGCCGTCCGAGACCAGCTCGGCGCCGCACGACGAGCAGATGTAGCCGGCGTTTTGGGCCAGATCCTGCACGGCATCGTCGACAGCAGGTTTGGGGGCCGCGGCTGCGGCATCGGCTTTGGCATCTGCCTTGTCCTGGCGCTCGCGATAGAGGACCTCGACTTCTTCGACTTCAAAACGCGAATCGCAGTAGTCGCAGACAAGCTTTTGTTCGGCACTGGCAAAGTGAAGGGGGCCGCCACACGCGGGGCACTGATAGTTGACACTCTCGAAGGCCATGATCGGTCCTTTCCGTGCCGGAGGCTATGCGCCGATGGCGCCGCCGCAGTATTCGCAGCGTCCACTGGCATCGGGAATGGTGGTTGCACCGCAGAAGGGGCAGGTGACCGCGGTCTTGGGGGCCTTGGCGGCCACGACGCTGTCGCGTGTCTCCTGACGCAGCTGTACCAGCGCATCGCGGGCCTCGGTTGCCTGGCGCTTGGCCTCGCGGTACTCGATGGACCCGCGCTGATCGATGGTGGAGTCGTTCACGCGCAGGTTGATCTCGGTAAAGTACGGCGTGTTGACGTGGATGGTCAGATTAAAGTCGTAATCCAGGTCGTAGCGCGGCGGGTTGTAGCTCTCGCGCTCGCCGTCCTTGGTCTCGCGATAGATCTCGGTGCGATGCTCGTCGATATCCATATCGCAGCCGAGTACCTGTGAGAACTCGATGATGTCGGGATTGGCGTCGCGCCAGCGGCTCTGCGAAGTGATGATCAGCAGGCCCGCGTCCTCATCGAGCATGATGTTGGTGCGCCCGGCAGAGAGCGTGCGCGTGGGGTTGAACGAGGCCAGGCGCTCGGCGTTGGCCTCGCGGTAGGCGAGTTGCTCGCGGATATCGTCCGCGGTGCTGGAGCGCCAACCACTAAAGAAGGGGGAGAGCTTGCCTGCGCACTCTTTGCACAGGTAGCCTTCGTTGATTTTCGTCTTTCCCAAAATCCCCAGTTCGGTACCGCAAATCGCGCACTCTTTCTTCTCGAACATCTTGTCAAAGAAGCCCATGGCTGCCTCCCATCAACAGGTAGCGTGTGTCACTTTTGATGATGGGTGAGCGCGCGATCTTTCACGATACCCAGACGGCTCAAGGAGTCTCCACAACTGGGACACATGGCCCATTTTCGGCCACTCATTGGGGACGTACTTAAATGAGTGGCAGCTGGGGACAGTCCATGCCGAATGTGGCGGCTGACGAATATGGGCGCCGTCCCTGCTATGCCACGGTCACGGCAACTTGGGCGTAGCGGCTGCAGGGGCGCTCGGCGCGCGTCTGCACGGTAAGGGTGAGCACGAAGCGGTCGCCGGGCTGCGCGTCGGCGGGCACGATAAAAGCGGTGCTCACCGTGCATTCCTGCCACAGCGAAAGATCCTGCGTGCCTGCATAGCTCGACGGGTCCACGGCGACATCCCAATGTGCATCAAAGCCCTTGCCGTCGGGGTCGACGACGGTCGCTGCAAGGGTGACGCGCTCGCCGGCTGTAGCGCTGCGGTCGGCCGTGACCTCGACAACATATGCCGGATGCGAGCAGGCTGCCGGATCATGGGCGCACCATTGCGCGCGGGCGGCAAAGTCTTCCTGATAGGCGCGCAGGTAGGGATTGGGGTTGCCGTCTACGGGCGTGCCGATGGCGGCAAAACCGGCGGGTGCGTCCGTATCGGGATGTCCATCAAGAAACATGCGGCCGAGCAGTGTGTCGAAGCCGCGGTCGTCGATACCGCGCAGGCCAAACGGCAGCAGCGGAATATAGGTCATGCTGTCGCCTTCGGCCATAAAGTCGCCGCGCTCAAACTGCATCGCGGGCATGCCTTCTAGACCCCAATCCAGACGGGCATGCTTGCCAAACTGAAAGCGCTCGGGCTCATTTTCGTAGACCTTGCCGTCGCCATAGAGCATGTAGCGTGCCATGAGGGGGCCGTTGCCCTGCGTGAGATTCTGCTCAGGCCAAGGTGCCTTAAACAGCGGCAGCGTATCGGGTTGAGCCATCTTGGCATCGACATAGCCGCCATACATATAGGGCACACACCAAAAGATGAGCTCGGGAAAGAGCTCGCGTCCATGGTCGAGCCATGAGTTGTCCTGCCCCACGCCATCGGCAACGCCCATCACGCGCACCTTCTGATAGACCCGCTGCTGCACGGCAGGCCATTCGGGCGTGGCGCGATAACGCTCGGCAATACTCATGAGGGCGCGAACGATGGTGTTCATGCCACCCCAGCTGAGCAACCATAACGTACGCGGATCATCATCCAAGATTGCCTGCGCAATTACGCGAGATCCCTCAGTTTCCTCAGTCACATCACCCTCAAAGGCAACATTTCCCACAAAGGTGCGCTCGATCATCTGGGCGGGCGTGGGAAACGGCGGCTCACCGGCAGCGCCCGCATTCGCCTGTAACTGCGGCCAAGCCTGGGCGTATTCATTACTCCAGAGACTCTCAATCCAATGCTCGGGAAACGGACGATACTCACGAAGCTCGCCGGCCAGCGGATCGGGTTCATGAGGCACAACATCCCACTCATAAGAGCGACGCCCTTTGGTCCGCCAATGCGAATTCACCTCGCCCAGCGTATGAACCCCATCCCCAAGAAAGTGATACTGCGAAGCCGTATACACCACAGCCTGAACATCAAGCACATTAAGATACAGAGCCAAATGAACGAGCGAGTTCATATCGTCGACTTCCATATCAGTAGTAACAATCACCCGAGTTAACTCTTGGGACATAGGAGCAGCTCCAATCAAAATCAATTCAGCCAGTTACGCGCAAGGCAAGACGGGACCCCGTCCCCATCGCCGCCGACCCGGCGTGCTGCCGGAAGCGGCCGGCCAGCGTTTCGAACAACGTTAACTTAGGGGCCCTGACCTTTAGTTTTGTAAACATTCCGCAGCGCGGGCCCCGCTTATCCGATGCTCCGAAGGAGCAGGAAAAGCGGGGCTCATGCGCGAGGACGTTTACAAAACTAAAGGTCAGGGACCCCGATGGGATGGCTACCTCGAAACTCTGGCCGACCACTCCCAGCAGCCCACCGGCTCGCCGTCGATGAGCACGCTGCCCCCGTCGAAGTCTTGATAACACAGGTCGTTGAATTGGTGGATCCACACGCCGTGGTTGAACGTCTTCTTGGGCGAGCCGTCGGCCTCGCGATAGCGACCGGTCAGGTCCTCGACATGGCTAAAGTAGGTAAGGTGCACGTTGGCTCCGGCGTCACGCAGGCGTGCCGTGAGCGGCAGCACGGTCTGCTGCGGCGACACGAGCTCGTCGCCCTTGGAGTGCGTAAACCACAGCGGCGTCTTGGCGAGCGCGGCTACGTCCTCGTCCGTGGCGTTGTACCACGGGGCACAGCAGGGAAGGCCGGCGGCGAAGAAATCGGGGTAGTCGGCGCACAGGCGCAGCGTCATAAAGCCGCCGTTGGAAAGGCCAGCGACCACGATGCGGTCGGTGTCGATGCGCTCGGCATGCTCGGCGACAAACTCGTCGATGAGCGCCTTAATGACGGGGGAGTAGATGCTCTGGTTGGAGTGGCCGAGCTGCTCAGTGCCGTTGTCCATCCAAAACGTGGGCGACTGCGGTACGAGAACCCAGGCAAAGCCGCCAAAGTAGCGTTGGATCTGCGCCTGGCTGATGGCCGTCACGCGGTTGCCGATATAAGCGCGCGTGGCGCCCTCGCCTTGCGTAGCGCCCTTGCCCTCGCCAGCGCCGTGCAGGTACACCACGAGCGGGGCCTTCTGGGGCACGACTGTCGTTTCGGGCGCGAAGGGGTTGAAGCAGGCGGAGTCCTCGGCCTTAAAGCTGGGCTCAAAGAAGCCGTACTCGAGCGCGATGCCGTTGACGGCGGTCTTTTGCGTGGCATTGCTCCAGCCCTTGAGCGCGGGACAGATGTCGCCGCGGCAGGTGTCAAAGACCAGGCCGCAGGTTGGATCGTCACCGTCATTGCCGGGAAGGGCCGCGAGCTGCGTGATGCGCAGCTGGTCGTCGAGCAAGCGCGAGCCCATCACGCTGCCCTCGATCTTCTTGGTCAGGCGCTGCTCGGCGATCTCGAGCGCCACATGGGTGCCAAAGGCGAGCTTGCGTCCGCACTCATCGCACGGATAGGCGGCGAGGACGTCGACATAGCCTACGGAAGGTGCGGCGTGGTCGGCGCCGCGCTCTTTGCGCATCAGGATCTCGCCCGTGCGTTCATGGCGCTCTACATATATATGGAAGGTGCGCGCATTGATATCGTTGGCGCGAACGGTGCACGGCAGGTCGAGCACGACTTTGCTGATCCAGGGGCCAAAGTCTCCCAGCGTGGTGACGGTTGCGTAGGTGCACGATTTGAGTTCCATGAGCTGCCTCCTCTGCGCCGCGAGTGGTAAACATCAGCGGCAATACAACTTAAACATGTTTAGTTTAATGCAGAGCTACAGAACAGGCAGATGAACTCGGTAAACGGTCAAAATGAACACTCAACAAATTACTAAACATTCGTTTATCACCATTTAGCAGGGCTTTTGTTGATGGGTCAACAAAGAATAGAGGTGTTTACCAAATTAAAAGACCACGTAAATAGGCATTTAGCAGCAGAGCGTCAAATAGACAATCCCTTACCGTTCAAGTACGTTCACCCCCGATTTCCTACCGTTCACCGGACTACAGACGGCAAAATTGCCACAAATTAGACGTTCCGTGTAAACTAAAGCCCGTAAACGTTCAGTAAACACATTGTTTACGACAGCGTATCCAAGGGTTCGGTGGCCGTAAGGGGTTATAGTCGCCGAGCCAAAGGCGTGCCTACGCCCAAACGAGTAGGCACACGATGATATGGGGAGGGGTCCCATGGCAGTAGATAACAAGCAGATTGCCACCGATGTCCTCGAGCTCGTGGGCGGTGCGGAGAATGTTTCCGTCGCCACCAACTGCATGACGCGTCTGCGTCTGACGCTCAAGGACAACAACAAGGCCGACGTGGAGAAGATCAAGAAGGTCAAGGGTGTTCTGGGTTGCCAGTTCGCCGGCAGCCAGCTCCAGGTCATCATCGGCCAGAACGTGCCCAAGGTGCTCGCCGAGTTCGTTGCCATGTCCGGCGTCAAGCAGGGTGCCGCGGTCGACGAGAACCTCGATGCTCCCAAGGAGAAGTTCGAGCTCAAGAACCTGCCGAACATCATCCTCGACTATCTGTCGGGCTCCATGACCCAGCTGATCCCGCTGCTCATGGCCGGCGGTCTGTTCCGCACCATCGCTGCGGTCCTCGGTCCCACCATGCTCGGCGTTCTCTCTGACACCGATCCGACCTACACGTTCCTCTACACCACCCTGTACGAGGCCACGTTCACCTTTATCCCCATCTACCTGGGCTATGCCGCCGCTAAGAAGCTCGGCGCCTCCCCGGTTCTGGGCATGCTCCTCGGCGGCGCCCTCATGGCCCCGTCCGTCGTGAGTGTCGCGACCCAGGATGGCGGCGGAATCATCTCCGTCTACGGCATTCAGATCGCCGCTGCCAACTATCAGCAGTCCGTCCTGCCGATTATCCTTTCGGTGCCTGTCCTCTACTTCGTCGAGAAGTTCTTTAAGAAGGTCATGCCCGACGTGCTCTCCACGGTCTTCACGCCGTTCTGCACCATGATCGTTACCATCCCCATCGCCTTCATCGTCCTCGCCCCGCTCGGCAACGAGATCGGCAGCCTCATCGCTAACGCCCTCTTCGGTCTCGCTGACATGGGTGGCATCGGTATCCTGCTCGTCATGGCCGTCCTCGGCGCCTTCTGGCAGCTCTTCGTGGTCTGCGGTATGCACATGCCCGTCATCCTGCTCGCTCAGGTTCAGATCATCGCTGCCGGCTACGATCCCTTCGTCTTCGTTTCCACCAACTGCGCTATGGCCGCTGTCTGGGGCTGCGCCTTCGATGCCTTCCTCAAGATGAAGAACCCCGACGAGAAGGGTCTTGCCCTGGGCTACGTCATCTCCGCCATCGCCGGCGGCGTCACCGAGCCCGCACTCTTCGGTATCCTCATGCGCTTCCGTCGCACCATGTTCGGTATGTTCATCGGCGGTGCCATCGGCGCTGTGTTCTCCGGCCTCATGGGCGTTACCTATTACCTCGCTGGCGGTGCCTCCAACTTCCTGGTCTTCACCAACTACCTGCAGGGTGGCCAGATGAACACCGTCTGGGCTATCGTCGGTATGGCAATCTCCTTTGTCATCGCCGCTGCCGTCGTCTTCGTCGCCGGCTTCTCCAAGGAGGAGCTCGCCGAGATGGAGGCCTAAGGCCAAGCCATTCGGTCGCATACGACCTTACCTACACGACAGGGCCCCGTCAGGCGCAAGCCCGGCGGGGCCCTTCTTGCAAGGTAGACTGGAGTGGGCAAGTGGTGTCCGCCCGCAGGGGTTTGTTAAACGGCGGGGGCTTTCGCATCAGGGGTTACCGCGAAAGCTTCTGCCGGTTCGCAATTCCTTTATCGAGCGAAAGGACATGCAGATGAGTTTGGGAAAACTGACCGTCAACGGTCGTCAGGACGGTTTTTTGTGCGAGGGCAAGCCGTTCTTTTGGTTTGCCGATACGTGCTGGAGTGCGTTTACCAGCATCCCCGAGGCCGACTGGGACTACTATCTGACCCGCCGCGCCGAGCAGGGCATGAACGTGCTGCAGATTAACACGCTGCCGCAGTGGGATCGCTGCTGCCCCGATCTGGGCATTTGGCCCTATGCCAGCGAGGATGGCGTGCGCTTTGATTGGTCTCAACCCAACCAGGCGTATTGGGATCGCGCCGCCGCCATGTGCCGCGCTGCCGTCGAGCACGGCATTCGTCCGGCGCTCGTGCTCATGTGGTGCAACTACGTGCCCGGTACCTGGGGCGCTAAGATCGCCGAGCGTTGCGGTGCCGAGGTTATGCCGCGCGAGGAGGTCCGTGCCCACGTTGCCCGCGTCGTCGAGAACCTGGGCGAGTTCGACCCCGTCTACGTGGTGACGGGCGATACCGACTTTACCAGCGACGAGGCGATCGCCTACTACGAGGATGCTCTCGACGAAGTCGTCAAACGCGCGCCCGAGGCGTTGCGCACTATGCATATCAACCGCGGCAACCGCACCATTCCGGCACAGTACCTGGACCGTCTGGACTTTTACATGTTCCAGCCCGGCCACAACTACGAGGGCCAGCCCGAGGCCTGGCGCTTGCCGCAGGACTTTATCGCCAACTACCCCAAAAAGCCGATGGTCAACTCCGAGCCCTGTTACGAGCAGATGGGCGCGTCACGCAACGTGTGCTGGCGCTTCACCGCGCAGGACTGCCGCGCGAGCGTGTGGTCGTCGATCCTTGCCGGTGCGAGCGCGGGTGTGACCTATGGCGCGCACGGCGTTTGGAACTGGCAGACCAGCAAGAGCCAGGGCTCGGTGCTGGGCGAGGGCTTCGACATGCCGTTCCGCTGGCAGGAGTGCCTGCAGTTTGCGGGCGTTTGGGACTTTGGCGCGATCGAGCATGTGCTTGCCGGTCTGGGCGCTACGGCTGGCGACGACGCACTTGCCGTGGTTCCGGCGCAGGAGCTGCTCGATGACGCGCGCGAGGCCATTCGTGTGGCGCGCGTTGGCGATCACGTCGTCACGTACCTGCCGCGCACTACGGCGCTCAAGTTTAAGCTCGACGGCGCGTGCGGCTGGACGGCGACGGTCCTTGACATGGAGGACAAGCGCATCGCCAAGCTGCCCGTTCGCGACAACGGTGACGGTACCGTGCGCGTGGCTCAGCATCCCTTTGAGCACGACGCACTGGTGATCTTGACTCCCGGGCGCTAACGGCTCTTCTCCAACATTTACAATCCAGTCCCTTTCATGAGGTTGCGACGGAATGGTTCGTGCATGACAGCTTTAAGCTGCCAAGGGAGCCATTCCGTCGCACTCATTGGGGACGTACTTAAATGAGTGGTAGTTGGAGACGCTCCTAGCCGAGCTAGAGGTCTCGCGTGTCCCTTCTGGTCCATGCGGCTCAAAATCGCGGCGTGATGTGGACGGTGGGCTCGAAATGAGCGGCATTTCGAGCCTGGCTTCGATATTGAGACTGGTTCTGCATTAAAATAGATTTCCAGACAATTGAGCGGCTGGGGGTTAACCATGAGAGGCACGGGAGACACAACCGCATGTCTGCGTCGGGGCATTCAGGAGATTATATGCCTGGCTCTGTTCTTCTTCACGTTTTTGGCGTGCGAGTATCTCTTTGATGTGCGCATGGCCGAGTTCGTGTCTCCGAACGAGGTCGTTATTTATGAGAGCCTTGTCCTCGGCGCGAGTGTGATTGGCTTTCTTGTACGTCCCGTTCTGTACTATCGCCGTCCCCATGCCATCGATGCAACGAGTGACGTTACGGGTGTTTTGCTGGTGGCGGCATTCCTGCTGTTGATTATGGCGGTTCGGACTGAGGTGGTAATCGCCGGCGGTTTGGTGGCGTGCTGCGCGCTGGGCTACTGCGGATCGACTGCCCATGCAAACTTTGCGCGGCGCTTTGCGCGGACGCCCTGCTTGGCGCGCGCCGCCGCACTTTCTTACGCCATGGGCGTTCTGGTGCAGGTCTTCAGCCATATGGTGATACCTGCCGGCATTCCTCAGCAGGCTGTTCTGGTCGTCGGTGCGATCGCGCAGGTGGCGTTGCTTCACGGTGCCCGACGCGCCAAACTGCGCGATGAGTCCGATCCCAACTTTGAACCCAGTGCTGCCGGGCTTTCGGTAGATGCTTTGGAATATGGCGCCAAGTGGCATGACGAGCCCGAGACAAAGGCGGCATTCCGCCGCGCCGTAGTTCGCCTGACCGTGGCGACGGCGTATCTTTCCGGCGTATTCGCCGCTCTCAACGCGGGCCTCACAACCCTGCATGCTACCGGAGCCGTTGATTTGGGTGATTGGCCGCGCCTGCTGCTTGTTGCGAGTTCGTTGGCCGCCGGCGCCCTATTTGACCTGAGCGGCCGTTCGTATATGAATATCGGCATGACATGTGTCGCCATGCTGTCCACGCTTTCGTTCTTTGTGCTCATCATCGATGGCAATGGCGGCAACGAGCTTGCTGCCACGATCATCTTTTATCTGGGCTCGGGCTTCTTTGTGGTGTTCTTTACCACAAAATTCGCCGCTATCTCGCTCTATGCGCACTGGTCATATTTTTGGCCGTGCATGGGTCGCGTCGTCAATAACGTGTGCTCGATGCTCGTGACGGCGCCGGCGGTAGCGATTATCTCGAGTCAAAACGTGCTGGCTGCAGTCGGCGCGGCACTCGTGATGTTTGTGGGTATTGCGATTACGCTGTTGGGACAGTTGGGGCAACGGGCCGATGACGCCGTGATGCAGGACGGGCTGGCGCTTGCTGCCGACAATCTTGGTGGAGATCTTGTGCCCGCATGTTCCGACCCCGCGCTTGTGGAGGCAGCGGAGCCCACGCCCGATGAACGCCTCGATGCCTTCGTCACCACCTTTGGGCTTACAGAGCGCGAGCGCGATATTCTTGAGGCCTTGGTCGTTTCGGATCAGAGCGTTCAGGACATTGCCGCAACGCTTTTCCTTTCGCGCTCTACGCTCTACCGCCACATTTCCTCGATCAACAGAAAGACCGGTACCGACTCGCGTGTGGCCCTTATCAACTTCTTCTGGTCCTGGGCACCCAAGGACTAGCGTATGAGGCGCCGCCCAGTTCCTTACTCTAACGGGGGGGGATGTGGCTCCAAAGCGCACCCGCATCGACGCTTCGCCTGCGCTAAACTGGAGGGCACGTACGCGATTACGAGAGGAGCCCGCATGGAGGCTTACAAGCAAGAGTTCATCAAGTTTATGGTTGAGTCCGACGTTCTTAAGTTCGGCAGCTTTACGCTCAAGAGTGGTCGTCAGTCCCCGTTTTTTATGAACGCCGGCGCTTACGTGACAGGCTATCAGCTCAAGAAGCTGGGTGAGTATTACGCCCAGGCCATCCACGATAACTTTGGCGACGACTTTGATGTGCTGTTTGGACCGGCCTACAAGGGTATTCCGCTGGCCGTCGTGACCGCAGTTGCCTACCACGAGCTGTACGGCAAGGAGGTCAAGTACTGCTGCGACCGTAAGGAGGCCAAGGACCACGGTGCCGATAAGGGCAACCTGCTGGGTTATGAGCCCCAGGACGGCGACCGCGTGGTCATGGTCGAGGACGTTACCACCAGCGGCAAGTCCATCGACGAGACCTATCCCAAGGTTAAGGCTGCTGCCGACGTCGAAATCAAGGGCCTGATCGTGTCCCTCAACCGCATGGAGGTCGGCAAGGGTGGCGTGACCACCGCTCAGAAGGAGATCGAGGCAAAGTACGGTTTCCCCGTCGCGAGCATCGTCTCCATGGCCGAGGTCGTCGAGACCCTCTACAACCACGAGATCGATGGCAAGGTCGTCATCGATGACGAGCTTAAGGCCGCCATCGACGCCTACTACGAGCAGTACGGAGCACAGGAGTAGTTACGGCGTTTTACCAAACACCGTAACCGGCCGACGCTGCGCGCTGCCCAGAGCGACAATTTGTCATTCAAAAGGCGAGGCATGACCAGAAGGTCAATGCCTCGCCTTTTTCATGCCAACTTGTTCGCCCTGGACGTCGCTCGCTGTCCGTCCTCTACTTTCGGCGTTGTCTTGCTCCGAATGCGGCCCGCTCGCTGCCGTTGCCAGAGTAGTCATTGGGGACGTTCTTAAACGACTACTTGAGCCCGGGCAGGCGGGTATAGGGGAACGAACGCTCCAGGAATTCGGAGCAGCGGGCGTAGTCTTTGGCGAAGTAGCTGCTGTAGAGCGAATCGAGTACGTATTGCACGGCGATGTGGCTGGCGAACTGCGTGATGCGATGCGTCATGCTCTCGTGGTCACTCACCGTAAGGTAGGCGGCAAAGCCGGGGTGAATGCGCGCGCAATAAGGCGTGCCGATGACGATGACCGGGACATGCCGACTGCTGAGGATCGGCAAGATATCCTTGAGGTTGGGGGCAAGGCCGCTGTAGGAGATGACGATTGCCGCATGGTCGGGATCCGAGGCGAGCGCCGTTCGCACCTGGGCCTCGACACCGTTGTGGCACGTCGCGCTTTTACCGGCGGAGAGCAGGCGGTCGCGGAACATTCCCGCTGGATAGAGGTTGTGCGAGCCCGTGTAGATGTCGACCTGTCGGGCGTTCGCGATGAGCTTGGCGGCGTGGTCGAGCTGCGTGGGGTCGAGCAGCTCCTGCGTTTCGGCCAGCGTGGTCTGGTAGAGCCCCTCCATGCGCTCCATAACCTGCGCGGGAGTGGAGGTGGCATCAAAGGGAAAGTTGATGTCCACGTCGCGGCGGTTTCCCGCCTCGGTTGCCAAGCGAATAAGCTCGACCTTGAGATCCTTAAAGCCCTCGAGGCCGAGCTTTTTGCAAAAACGATGCACGCTCGCGACCGAAACGTTGGTGCGAGCGGCAAATTCCTTAATAGAAAGCCCGCGGATGTCCTGACCGATGGCAAGGGCTGCAATGCCGAGCTGTTGCTCGGTGGGGGTGAGGCCCTGCGCCTCGATGATCTTGCGTTTGATATCCATGCGAACTCCCACACTCGCCAAACCTGCCAAAAAGGGACAGGTTTATTTTGGCAGGTTTTGCCCGCAAAGGGTAACGGGGCCGAGGATGCCGCTGGGGGCGACGGGCTCGGTGAGGGCGAAAATGTCGGGGATCGCATGGTCGAGCGTGTTGATGACGTCGATCGTGAGCTCATGCGCACCGGCGGAAAGTGCGCCGGCGGCAAAACGATAGGGCGGGCAGATGCGTGTGCCGAGCGGGCGTCCATCGAGCGTGAGCGTCGCGGTTTCGTAGACGTCTCCCAGGTCGATTGTGGCGTCGGCGCAATCGTTGGCCAGCTCAAACGACGCATGATATCGGTAGGTACCGCAGGTGCCGGTGAACAGATCGGCTGTAAGGTCGCACAGGTGCTTGAGCTTTTGTGATTCACCAAAGGCGCCATTGCTGCCGTCAGGAGAGAGGGCGACGGTCCATGGGCCTTCGATGCGCAGGCCGAGCGACGTGTCAGCGTCGATTGCGCCGTCTCCAGGCGCATTCTTGCTGCTCGTTTCCAAAACAACGATGCAGCTCTCGAAGGGTGCGAGCTCCAACGCACCGTCAAACGCAACGGGCCCGGCGCCGTTTAGCAGGTCGAGCCGCGTGCCGCAAAGGCGCTCGCCTGTCGCAAGTGCAACCGTGCAGTCGATACGCTCGCGTGGGTGTTCGTTGACGAGCATAACGTAGGTCTCGCCCACCCGCTCGTAGCGAAGTGCGCGTAGCCAAGGCTGCGGTGTGTCAGGCACAACGGTCTGCAGTCCCGCGCTTGCAAGCGCGCGGGCGACATCGGCGAGCGGCGTTGCGACGAGCCCTCCCAGCTCGACCGCGCCATCGGTATCGTAGAATGTGCCGGGCACCTCGTCGACGGCAAGCACCATAACGCCTGCATCCGCCATGCGTCTCACTGCCTCCGCCGTCGTAGCGCCAATAAATGAAGCTCCTGGCATAACAAACGCCTGGTAACGACAATCGTTTACGGTAAGTAATCCGTCGGCAATCGAAACCTCGTAACGGTTCTCATCCTCAAAAGCCTCGGCGGGCACAAAATCAAAGTCGATCTGCGCGCGCGTGAGCTCTGCCGCCACGCGCTCGATAGGCATGGCGTTGCCGGCCCATTCGGCATCGGCATGGTACAGGATGGCAACGGGGCGCATGGCGTAGCCTCCTGAAAGCAGCGTTGCCGTACGGTTCATATAGCTCATGAGCTGGCCAAAGTGCGGCCATTGCGGATTGTTGCCGTGTGCGTAAAAGTGCGGCGGGCAGTCCCAATCGGGGAAGGGCGCCATGCTAAACGCGTGCGGCGTAAACCAGTTAATACCGCGGACGAGCATGTGGTCGGCGATCCATTTCATCTCGCGCAAGCCCTCGTGCCAGCCGAAGGCGCCAAAGACCTCGGCCATGCAGCGCCCCTGCTTTTTGGGGTCGAGGCGTGCGGCCGAAGAGCCCAACTTGGCGAGCGCGTAGGTAAAGAACTCCATGTTCCACGCGCCGTGGAAGTAGCTGTAACGTCCGTGGTCGACGCCGGGGGCAAGCTGGTTGATGACAACGTCGATGCCCGCCATATCCTGCCCGGCGACCGCGCGGAAGTAGTGTCCGGCTCCCTGGCCCAGGCGCGTGTGGCAACTCTTGTCCTCAATCACATGTCCGATGTGCATGACGCCGCGCTTGCGGCACCAGTCACCAATCTGCTCGTCAAAGCACGCGCGGTAGAGTTGCGTGGCGATGTCCATGTAAGTGTGGCGGACCCGAGCGCCGGCGGGGTCGCGCGTCCAAAGGCCGCGGAGCTCGGCAAGCCAGCTCGCGCTCAACTCCTCGTGCAAGCGGCGGGCAAGTTCATCCGACCAGGGCAGTGCCATATCGCCGCGTCCAATAAAGCTGCTGGTGGAAGCGTCTTCGAGGGTCGCACCCTTCTCGTTCATAAAGCCCGGTTCATCGGTAAAGAAGCCCAGAATGGTCTTGCCGAACTCGTCGCCCAGATGCTCAAACGTGGGTTCGTAGACGGCGTTGATGAGCATACGGCACGAATCGGCGTCGACCATGTTGATGTACTCATCGCGAAAGCCGGTCTTTTGGCTGGTGACGTAGAGCTCGAGGGTGGTGATGCCGGCAGGAGCGTCAAAGCGCAGGCGGACGGGAGTGCCGTCCTCGGTCTGTTCAACGGCGAGCTCAAGGTCGAGCGGTGCACCGGCGGCGTCGAAAGTCGCCGTGCCTACAAAGCGCTCCGTGGGATCCATAAGATTGCCGAGCATAATGGTCGTGGACGGCTGGGGACCGACGACCGTTACCGTGTGATGCTTAAGCACGGTCTTTTTGAGCGCGGGGTCTACATCCTCGCCTGCAAGCGCGCCGTTGGCGTAGCCCGTGGGAAAGTGGGCATCATCGAGCAGCCAGATCTTCAAGTCCAGGCGCTTGCACTCGCCAATGATAAAACGCAGGTCGGACCACCAGCCGTCGCGACAAAACTCGGGATGCGTGCGCGATTCGAGGCAGACCTCGTGGATGTCCGCCCCGGCAATCTGCTCTAAGTATTCGGTAATCGTCTCGCGCGCCTCGCCCTTGAGCCACAAGAACGGAAGCACATGGTTGTCGTATGCCGCCATATCCACTCCTCTAAAACAAACCTTTTAAATCGATTGAAGTCAGAGTACGTCGCGCGCACACTCCTGCTAATATCAAAACCACGGCAGAATATGACCAAATCAATGATGGTGGCGATATGGATATCGCACGTTTGGACAATCTTTTGCTCAAGCTGACCGACAGCGAGCGCGCTTACTGCGCAGGCACCCGCTATGACTGGAACGATGCGTTCAGCTCGGGTCATCAGCAGAATATCGGTGAAAAACATATCCATAAAATCGGTGACCCGACGCGAGCCCTGCACCAAGAAGGCATGCCTGAGGGCCTGTCAATCGTGCGCAACTCGCGCTTTAACCCCGTGCCGGAGCATGTGCACAATTATGTCGAAATCAGCTATGTCTATCGCGGGCATGCGCCGCAGGTCGTCAACGGCGCACGGCTCACGCTTGCCCAAAACGAGGTGCTCTTGCTCGACGCGGCCTGTCCGCATGCCGTAGGCGAGCTTGGCGAGCATGACATTATGCTGAGCATCGTCATCTCGCGGGTGATGTTGCACTGCAGCCTAGAGCAGAGCCTGTCGCCGTCAAGCGCCGTCTCGCAGTTCCTCATTAATGCCCTCAATGACGAAACAGACCACCGCGGTCATGTGCATTTCCGCACGGGCAACAGCCGCCGCGTGCGCCGATATATGCAGGAGATGCTGTGCGAGCTTCTGGAGCCGACGGCGGCGAGTCCCCAGATCGTGTCGAGGCTGTTTGAGTTGCTGCTGGTCGAACTTATGCAAAGCTATGAGACATCGCTGCTGCAGGCGGACATGCCCACGCTGCCTTCGGCGCAGGTCGCGGCCGCCGTGAGCTACATCGAGCGCCATGCCTGCGATTGTACGCTCGAGGACGTAGCTCGCCACCTGCATCTGAGTCCCAACTACGCAAGCGCGCTGCTCAAACGGCAGACGGGCCGCACGTTTATGCAGCTCGTGCAGGAGAGCCGCCTGGCACGCGCGGCAACATTGCTCGACGCCGGCGCTACTGCCGAAACCGCGGCGCGCGAGGCCGGCTACGCCAACATGAGCTTCTTCTACAAAAAGTTTGCCGAGCGCTATGGCTGCACGCCGGCCGTCTACCGCCGGCGTTTGCCCAGATAAAACCTGCCAAAATAAACCTGTCCCTTTTTGGCAGGTATCAGGAAGTGTCAGGGGCGGGGCGGTGACGGGGCGCAAGGGCGAAAAGAAGTGTCGGGTTTGGTGCGCCCGCTTCTGCCCGTCCCGCGCGTGGGCGATACTCGGCTTATCGACCCGCGATGCAAAGGAGATGCTCATGGCAAACATCAAGTTCCCCGAGGGTTTCTATTGGGGTGGCGCCACCGCCGCCAACCAGTTTGAGGGCGCTTGGAACGTGGACGGCCGCGGTCCTTCCGTCGACGACCATTTCTTGGGCGGCAGCTACAAGGAGCCGCGTCAGATTACGATCGATATCGACCCCAACCGTTTCTACCCCAATCATGACGGTATCGATTTCTACCACCACTACGAGGAGGATATCGCGCTGTTCGCCGAGATGGGCTTCAATATGTTCCGCATGTCCATCTCTTGGAGCCGTATCTTCCCCAACGGCGACGACGCTGAGCCCAACGAGGCCGGCCTCGCCTTCTACGATCGCGTCTTCGACTGCCTGCGCGCCCACAATATCGAGCCGCTCGTGACCCTTTCGCACTACGAGATGCCCTATCACCTGGTCGAGAAATACAACGGCTGGGCGAGCCGCGAGCTCATCGGCTTCTTTGAGAAGTACTGCCAGACCGTCTTCGACCGCTATCAGGACAAGGTCAAGTTCTGGCTCACCTTCAACGAGATCAACTGCGGTACTCAGGACATGGGCAACCTCTTTGAGACCAGCATGATTCAGGGCTTTGAGGGTCCGGCGTCGGCGGTCCATACTACGCCGCAGGCTCGTATGCAGGCGTTGCATCACCAGTTTGTCGCCAGCGGCCGCGTCGTGCGCTATGCCCATGAGCATTACCCGCAGTTTAAGATGGGCAACATGGACTGCTTCATTCTTTCCTATGCCGCCACGTGCGATCCGGCCGACGTGTTCGCCACGCAGCAGGAGATGAATACCATGAACTGGTACTGCTCCGACGTGCAGGTGCGCGGCAAGTACCCGTTCTATGCCAAGCGCTTCTGGGCCGAGAACGATGTCGAGCTCGTGATGGAGGATGGCGACCTGCAGGATATCGCCGACGGCAAGGTTGATTTCTACACCTTTAGCTACTACATGTCCGGCACCGTGGGCACCCACAAGGATCACGAGATGACCGAGGGCAACATGACCTTTGGCGGCAAGAATCCCTATCTGGAGTCCACCGACTGGGGCTGGCAGATCGATCCGCTGGGCCTGCGCATCGCCCTCAACGAGATTTACGCCCGCTACGAGATTCCGCTGATGGTGGTCGAGAACGGCATGGGCGCCTACGACGAGGTCGAGGAGGACGGCTCCATCCATGACCCGTATCGCATCGCCTACTTGCAGAGCCACATCAAGGCCATGGGCGAGGCCATCGCCGATGGCGTTGACCTGATTGCCTACACCTGGTGGGGTCCCATCGACCTGGTTTCCGCCGGCACTGGCGAGATGCGCAAGCGCTACGGCTTCATTCACGTCGATAAGTACGACGACGGCACCGGTACCTACGAGCGTCGCCGCAAGGACAGCTTCTTCGCATACCAGAAGATCATCAAGTCCAACGGCACCGAGGGCTTGGAATAATTGAGCTCCGGCGTTCCGCCGAACGCCGGACCGGCCGCCGACTACGTGACCACCGACGTCGATGACGACGGCATCTGGAACGCTTTTGTTCACCCGGGGCTTATCGAGGCTTAATCGACAATATGAGTGCCCATGGGAAAAGGTTTTGGAAGGGCTTGGAAGGGCTTGTGATTCGGGCCCTCGCCTTAGCATTTTGGCCATTTGGCACTATAATCACCATAGGTATGCGCATAACGTTGCGCTTAATCAAGAGGAGAAAACGTATGGGTCTGTTTGATATGTTCAAGAAGAAGGCTGAGCCCGTGGCTGCCGCTGCTCCGGCCTCCATTTCTGCTTCTGCCGGCGTCGACGTGCTGTGTTCGCCCGTCAAGGGCAAGGTCATCAAGATGGCCGACGTGCCCGATCCCGTCTTTGCTGGCGAGGTTTTGGGCAAGGGCTGCGCCGTGTGGCCCGAGGACGACCTGGTCTACGCTCCCTGCGACGGCAAGGTGACCGTCACCATGGGTCACGCCGTGGGCCTGCAGTCCGATAGCGGCATCGAGGTTCTGGTGCACGTTGGCGTCGATACCGTCAACATGAATGGCGACGGCTTCGAGGGCTTCGTCAAGGCCGACGACGTCGTGAAGGCCGGCCAGCCCTTGCTCAAGATCGACCGCGCCAAGATCGCTGCCGCCGGTTACAAGGACTGCGTCGTCGTGGCCGTGTCCAACACCGCCGAGTTTGCCGATGTCGAGCTCGCCGTCGAGGCCGAGTCTGCCGTCGCCGCCGGTGACGCCATCGTTAAGGTCGTCCGCAAGTAGTCTGCGGCATCCAGAAGATGCACAAGGGTGGTCGGGTTATCCGGCCACCCTTTTTTAATAGGCCGAGTAGGCGCATTTTATTGCAGGGGGCTTGCTTTATGGGCCATTCACTCGTCAAATTGAGCCGCCCACGCTTTTGCGACGTAGGGGGTTGAACGGAGCCGCTAATATGGACCTACTGTTGCGACGTGCGCTGCGCGGGAAACGCAGCGCCGCTTGTTTGGAGGAATGTCATGAAAAAGAAGCTGCTGCTTGCGCCCCTGATGGCTGCCCTGGTCGCGTGCGTGGTTTTGCTTTCCGGCTGCGGAGGGCCTTCGGTGGAGGAGCTCATCACCAACGACCTTACGAGTCAGTTTGACGAGATCAAGAACGGCGGCGATGATTTCCTCTCCGGCCTGGAAGAGGCTTCGGGCGATGAGTTTGAGCAGCTGGGCATCGATCCCAAGGAGTATGCCAAGAGCTATCTCGAGGGTTTTGATTACAAGATCGGTGATGTGACGGTCGATGAGGACAAGGGCACCGCGACCGCCGAGGTCACCATCACCTGCAAGTCCATGAACAAGATCGTCGAAGATTTCGCCACCCAGTATCAGGAGAAGATCGCCGCACTCGATACGATGCCTTCCGAGGACGAGCTGTACAGGATGGCCGGCCAGGTGATGGTCGACGTGACCAAGGCCGCTAAGACCAAGGACACCAAGGTCACCTTTAAGTATTCCGCCAACGAGGATAACGAGTGGTCTGCCGACGATTCCGCAACCACCGAGATGATGAATGCGATGATGAACTAGTTCGTTGCGGCGTTTTACCAAACGCCGCAACTGCTCGACGCTGCAAGCCCGTCAGAGCGGCAATCTGCCTTTCAACTTCGGCGGCATGATCAAAAGATCAATGCCCTCTTGTTTCAAGGCACCTTGCTCGCTCTGGCGGGCTTCCGCTGTCGTTGCCAAAACAGCGACGTTCCCTTGGCTGGCTTATGTGGCAGTTGGGTGGCAGTTGGGGACACTCCTTGCACCGGCATTACATCGAGTGCTTGGGAAAATGCGACCCAGTTTTTGGCCGAATAGTGGGTTGCGGTTTCCGGATGGGGTGGGTTGCGGAAAGTTCGACCCGGAATATTGCTCCAAAACGGGATGCCGTTTCCCCGACGCACCTCAAACGGAAAGCGCACCCCATTCCGGAGCTCCAAAACGGGATGCCGTTTCCGCGTGGAAGAATTGTCGCAGCTACGTTAAGCGGCGGCTCCGCTACTCGCCCAGCACCAGCGCCGCGAGCTCTGCCTGGCTGTCCACCACGTAGTCGGCGCCGGCGGCTTCCAGCTCTGCGCGGCCGCGGAAGCCCCAGCTGACGCCTGCGCTCTTAAGACCGGCGTTGTGGCCGGTCAGGATATCGACATTGGAATCGCCTACGTAGAGCGTGGTCGCCGGGTCGGCGCCCAACTCTTCCATCACATGCAGGGTGACGGGTGCCTCGGGCTTGGGCGGAAACGCATCGACACGGCCCTGTACCAGCGCAAAGCGCTCGGAACCAAAATACTTCTCGATAAGCGGGGCCGCCGAGACGTGGTCCTTGTTAGTGAGCACGGCAAGCTGCACACCCGCGGCGCGCAGGCGGTCGAGCATCTCGATCGTGCCGGCATAGGGGGCGGTGTGGTCCTCCTTGTGCTCGCCGTAATAAGCCCTAAACTCGGCAAGCGTCTGCTCAAACATACGGCCGTCGCCCGCGTACTCGGCGGGCATAAAGCGCTCAACCAGCTTGAGCATGCCGTTTCCCACCTTGTAGCGGTACTCGTCAACGGCAAACGTGGGCCAGCCGTGCGCCTCGCAGGTATGGTTGCCGGCGGCTGCCAGGTCCTCGAGCGTGTTGAGGATGGTGCCGTCCAGATCGAAGATCACATGGGAAAAAGCTGCTGCCATGAAAGCTCCCGTCGTTGGGTTTCAAAACGCACCCCATAATACTGGGCTTACGCGTTGGGTGTGCTTGGAATCTGAACATCTCCAGGGATATCAGGTGACATCGCGCCACTCATGCGATTCCGCCCTAGCAAATCCTCGGCAGCTGCTCTCCCACGAGCATGTCGAGGATGCGGGTAGAGCCCCAGCCGGTGCGCACGCGCACGGCGGGACGGGAGCCCTCGGCAAGTGGCAGCGCGCGACCGATGATGGCGGCATTCTCGCCGTAGCGGGCGGCGCGCATGGCGGCTAGAGCCGCATCGGCTTGCTCGGCCGGCACGACGGCAACCATCTTGCCCTCGTTTGCCACCTGCAGCACATCGTAGCCGAGCATCTCACATGCCGCCTGCACGTCGGGGCGCACGGGCACGGCATCCTCGTCGATCTCCATGGCAACACCGCTGGCCTGGGCAAACTCGTTGAGTGTGGACGCCAGTCCACCGCGCGTGGGGTCGCGAAAGCAACGCGTGCCGGGCGCTGCGGCCAAAACGGCGGCAATCAGGTGGTTGAGCGGCGCGGCATCGCTTACGATCGTGCTCGAAAACGCCAGGCCCTCGCGCTGGCTCATGATGGCGATGCCGTGGTCGCCGAGTGTGCCCGACACCAGGATGACATCGCCAGGCTGGCAGTTTGCACCGCTGAGCGCCACGCCCGTGGGAACCTCGCCCACGCCGGCGGTATTGATGTAGACGCCGTCGGCCCCGCCGCGCTCAACAACTTTGGTGTCGCCGGTGATGATCGCTACGCCCGCCTCGCGCGCCGTCTCGGCCATGGTCTGCACAATCTGGCGGAGCTTATCCATGGGATAGCCCTCTTCGAGGATAAAGCCGCACGATAGGTAACGCACGTTGGCGCCCGAGGTCGCGACATCGTTGACGGTTCCGCACACGGCGAGACGGCCGATGTTGCCACCGGGGAAGAACTGCGGCGAGACTACAAAGCTGTCGGTCGACATAGCGATGCGCCCGCTCGCGGGCAGCGCGGCGACGCCGGCGTCGTTGCCTTCGAGCAACTCGGGCGTCCCAAAGGCATCCAAAAAGACCTCATCGATGATGCGTTTCATCATCTGACCGCCGGAGCCATGGCCCAAAAGGACGGTGCTATCGGTGATGCTATGGGACATATCCAAAACTCCAATCGTGGGTGGAATTATATGGGTGAGGCGCAGCGTCGACCAGTCCGCCGCTCGTTAGAACGGCGGAACCTAATAGTCGCGGTAGCGGTAGTACGCCGCGCAGCTGCCTTCGGAGCTCACCATGCACGGGCCGACGGGGTGCTCGGGCGTGCAGGTGCGGCCAAAGAGCGGGCAGCCGCTCGGCGTAATGGCCCCGCGCAGCACGTCGCCGCAGCGGCACCCACGCGGCTCGACCGTCGCCTCAACGGGCACGTCAAAGCGGGTACGGGCATCAAAGCGCGAGAACTCAGGGCGGATGGAAAGGCCCGAGTTGGCAATCGGCCCCAGCCCGCGCCATGTGGTATCGCATGGCTCAAACACCTGCTCGACCAGCTGTCGCGCCACGGGGTTGCCGTCTGCGTTGACGCCACGGCGGTAGGCGTTGTCGATCGCGGGCCTGCCCTCGACAGCCATCTGGACCAGCATGCAGATGCCTTGCAGGATATCGACCGGTTCAAATCCCGTGACCACGCCCGGGGTATCGAACTCGTCGACCAAAAAGCTAAAGGGCGCCAAACCCGTGATGGTGGCGACGTGGCCCGGCAGGATAAAACCGTCGATGGCGGTCTCGGGATCGTTGGCGATGGCGCGCAACGCCGGCGGCGTGGTCTTGTGGGCGCAATAGACCGAAAAGTTCAAAAGCCCGCGCGCCTCGGCCTCCAAGATGGCAGCGGCGATGGTGGGCGTCGTAGTCTCAAAGCCCACGCCCAAAAAAATGACCGGACGATCGGGGTTTTGCTCGGCAATGTCGAGCGCATCGAGCGGGGAGTAGACGATGCGGATATCGCGCCCTGCCGCCTTTTGCGCAGCGAGCGAGGTGGACGATCCGGGCACGCGCATCATGTCGCCAAAGGTGGTGATGATGGCGCCGTCTATGTTGGCGAGCGCGATCGCGTGGTCGATGTCACGGTTGGCGGTAACGCAGACGGGGCAGCCCGGGCCGCTCAGCAGCTTGAGCCCGGCCGGCATAATGGAGCGAAAGCCATAGCGGCCGATGCTCACGGTGTGCGTGCCGCAGACTTCCATAAGGTTGATGGTACGGTCGCCGACAAGACCGCGAATGCGTTCGATGAGCTCGCGAGCCAGCTTGGGGTCGCGAAATGCCGAAAAGTCGATACCGGAGCGAGCCGGCTGTCCGGCCGCCACTAGTATGCCTCGGCCGGGTTGCTGGCCAGTTGGTCTTCTTCGGCCAGTTCGGTCATGGCATTAACGAGCTCGAGTGTTTCTTGCGCTTCCTGATCGTCGACGATCTGGATGCCAAAGCCGGTGTGCACGAGAATATAGTCGCCAACCTGCGCCGTCGGCACGAGCCGTAGCGACACGGGGCGCTCGATGCCCATCATATCGACGGTGGCCTTGAGGTCGTCGTCGCGTTTGACTACTTTACCGGGGACGGCAAGGCACATATTGTTCCCCTTTTAGACGCTTTGCGCTGGATGGGCGCTCAATAATCCATCAGTTGATGGTAGCGCTCGCGGGGTTCGCGGGCAAACGCGTTACGCCTGTGAGACGGCTGGGCACAGCGGCGTGCGAGAGCGAGCTACTGCGATGCGATCTGCGCAAGACGAGCGCTTGCGACCGCCGCCTGACCGTAGGCGATGCAGCCGTCATTGACGGGCACGGTATGGGGGATAAGGACAGTAAGACCTGCGCTTTTGAGCTCGCGGGTGAGGAGCTGGAGCAGAAGTCGGTTCATGAACACGCCGCCCGAGAGCGCAACGGTATCGAGGCCTTCACGGGTGCAGATCTCGCTGGCGATGCGTGCCGAGGAGCGCGCGACGGCGACATGGAAGTCGAGTGCGAGCCTGTCGGCGGGCACACCGGCTCTGGTTCCCTCCAAAAGCGCCGCAAAAAGTGAGCTGGGGCCCAGGACGAGAGACCTGCTCGAGGTTGCTTGGACAGTTAGTTCAGATTTGTACTTTTTAGAGTGGTAATGGGTGGTATAAATCGTCTGCGAGGGCCCCGAATGGGTTGATTTGGGGTATCCGGCGGGCGAATTAACCGCAAATGAGGTGCCTGGAGAGCCCTCTTCGGGGTAATCTGAGCCAAAACCGTTGGTTAGAGGGTCTGTTTTTAATACAAATCTGAACAAACTGTCCAGTCGCAATGGGTCAGATGCGGAACAGCCGTCTTTATCGCCGGGAACATGGGTAATTTTGCTGCCGAGCGCGCGCCAGGCGGCGGCTTCGAGTTCGATGGCGGGCTCGCCTTCGTAGGTTGCCTGCTCGCAAATGCCCAAAACTGCAGCGGCGGCGTCAAAGAGACGCCCCATACTGCTCGTGCGTGGGCTGTTGATGTTCCGCTCGATCATCGTTGCCGTCACGCTGCGTGTTTGCTCGTCTAGGCCGTCCAAGAGCCGCTCGGCCCCCGGATGTTCAAGCAGGCCGAGCTCACTGAGCAGAGCAAAGGCGTTGCGGCGGGCGTCGTGCACGGAGGCCGCCCCGCCGGGGAGCGTCCAGGTGCGCAAATGCGCGGCGCGCTCAAAGCCGCCAAGGCTGGCAACAAGAAACTCGCCGCCCCAAATGGTCCCATCGGTGCCGGCGCCGGTGCCGTCAAAGGCGATGCCAAGGATGCGCGCGTCGGTTGTAAGCTTGCCCGCGGCGATAGCCTCGGCCATTACGCTCGCTATATGCGCATGATGGTGCTGGACTTCGATAAGCGGCAGATTGTGCTCCCGTGCCTGCTCGCGCGCCCATTGGCTCGACAGATAGCTGGGATGCATGTCGCATGCCAAGGCGGCAGGCGCCAGGTCAAAGAGGTTTTCCAGACGCGAGAGCGCGGCGCTCCAGGCATCGAAGGTTCCGCCGTTTTCAACATCGCCGATATGCTGCGACACAAAACAGGTCGTATGACCGTCCGAGTCCATGCGAGTGAGTGCAATCGTGGCTTTTTGTTGCGGCCCACAGGCGAGTACGCAGGGCGTGGTGCCGTCGAGCGCCGGCAACGACAGCGGTTGCGGCGCATATCCGCGTGCGCGGCGAACGGGCATAACGGCGCCGTTCGCCGCGCGCACTACAGAGTCGTCGTAGCGCGAGAGGATTGCGCGGTCGTTACCGAGCAACGCGTCAGCGATGCCGGCGGCAACAAGGTGCTCCCATGCAAGGGTATCATCGGTCTCGATAGGTTCCTCGCTCAGGTTTCCGCTGGTCATGACGAGTGCGTGCATACCGCGGGCTTCTGCCGCGGCAAGCAACAGATGCTGAAGCGGTGTATAGGGGAGCATAACGCCGAGCTCGGGTAGATCGTGCGTGACGGATGGCGCGAGCGCGTTGGGGGAGCCGCCGCTCTCGCAAACGGCACGTCGGCGCAGCAGCACAATGGGGCGAATGCTGCCGGCCAGCAGGCCGCGTTCAATGTTGTTGACATGGCACAGGCGTTCAACATCGGCAAGGTCGCGTACCATAACGGCAAGCGGTTTGTTGCTGCGGCGTTTGCGGCGGCGAAGCTCGGCTACCGTCTTCTCGTTGGAGGCGTCGCATGCCAAGTGAAATCCGCCCAGACCCTTGATGGCGACGATACCGCCGTTGGCCAGCAGCTCAACACAGCGGTCGATAATGGCGTCGCTGGCCTCGCGCGTGGTGCCGACGGTCAGCGACGCGGCGGCTTCGCCGGCCTCGCGCCACGTAATGTGCGGCCCGCAATCAAAGCAGGCATCGGGCTGCGCGTGAAACCGCCGGTCAAGCGGGTCGCCATACTCTGCGGCACAGGTGGGGCACATAGGAAAGCAATCCATCGAGGTGGCCGCTCGGTCATAGGGCAGCGACCGGATGATGGTAAAGCGCGGTCCGCAGTTGGTGCAGTTGATAAAGGGATAGTGAAAGCGTCGGTCGGCGGGGTCGAACAGCTCGTGCAGGCAGTCGTCGCACGTGGCGATGTCGGGCGAGACGAGCGTCGTGTGGGCGGTTTGATCCTGCGATGCCACAATGCGAAAGCCCCGCTCGTTGGCGGCGTCCCAGTCGCCGGGCGCTAGGTCCATAACCTCGACATGCTCCACACGAGCCGCCGTAGGCGTATGCTCGGAAAGCGCGGCGACAAATTCGTCGAGCGCCTCGCTTAGAGCGTGCGCCTCGATATGCACGCCATTGCCCGCGTTAAGCACCCAGCCGCAAATGCCGTGCGCCATGGCCTCGCGATACACAAACGGTCGCATGCCAACGCCCTGCACAATGCCCGTTACATGGATATGCGTATGTCGCATGCGACCCTCCTTCATCGAGACCTGCCAAAAAGGGACAGGTTTATTTTGGTAGGTAAAACGTTAAACCTGCCAAAACAAACCTGTCCCTTTTTGGCAGGTGCGCTGCGGGAAATCCCGCTACAGCCCCAGGCTCTGCTCGGTGGCGGCGCAGGTGAGCTCGCCGTGTTTAACGCCGCGCAGGCCCAGCAGGCGGTCAGCCAGCTCGTAGACACGCTCGCCGCGACCCTTAAGCGCCAGAATCTCCAAGCAGTTGTGGTGGTCCAGATGCACGTGCATGGTCGAGACAATCTCGTCGGTGTAGTCGTGCTGCACCTCGTCCAGACGGCGCGTCAGATCGCCGGTGTGATGGTCGTAAATCATGGTGAGCGATCCGATGACCTGCTCGTCGGGCGTTCGCATCTGCTCCTTGGCAATGGAGGCGCGAATCAGATCGCGCACGGCCTCGGAGCGGTTGGCAACGTCGCCGCGGCGCGCGATTTGCTCGTCAAAGCGGCGCAACAGGTCGTCGGGAGCGGTGACCGAAAAACGGACCAGCTCGGAGGCGGAGCCGCTGAGGCGGCAGCCCACGTCGCCGGTCGGCCCGTGCGGATGCTCGTGCTCGCAGGCGTGCTCGTGCTCGGCCACGCTACACCAGCTTTACGGAGCCAACGGAGTTGCGATCTGCCTCGATGGCCTCCTCGTAGCCCTCGAGCGCATCGTGCGCCTCGTGGAGCGCCGCCATGGCGGCCTCGAGCTTGGCGCCAATGCGCTCCATGTCAAAGTTCTCGGTCGCATGCAGCAGCTGATGGCTCCACTCGTGGGCGAGCTCAATGGTGTCGTGGACCTGCTTGACGCTCATGGCAAGCTGGCTCATGTTCATTCCGACGTCATGCATGGGAATCTCCTTTTGTACGGGTCTAATCAGTGGTTCAGATTCTACTACGCCCGCTTTACGCATCGCCGCATAAGAAAACGGGTGCGAGTCCGTCTGACCCGCACCCGTTCACTGGGGGCTGTTTGTGATTACCATACTATCCGTGGTCGCGGGCGCAACACCCGGCTCTCCGGCGAGCGGCACAAAACCACTCATGGACGGCAACACATGACCGGCGTATTACAGGTGCTTCTCAAGCAGCGCCTGCAGCCTGGCCTTGGGCAGCGCACCGACGGAGCGGTCGATTTCCTTGCCGTTCTTAAAGACAACCAGCGTGGGGATGCTCATAACGCCAAACTTCATGGCCAGGTCCTGATTGTCGTCGACGTTGCATTTGGCGACGGTAATCTTGCCGGCCAGCTCGTCGGCCACTTCGTCAACAATGGGCGAGAGCGAACGGCAGGGACCGCACCACGGTGCCCAAAAATCAACCAGCACGGGAAGGCTGCCGTTAACGACGGAATCGAAATTCTCGAGGGTAATCTGCTTAATGTCAGCCATGGTGACCTCCATAGTGCGACGCGGCTCGGCCGCGTAAAACTCAGTACGACCGTGCTTATACCCAACGGCCCGCAATGCAACCACTCGCGGGCGGCTCTTTTATATAATGGTGGGCATGCAAACGATTGGAGAGCGCATGCCCACGTCACAAAGCCAGAAAAAAGAAGCCATCGCCCAGGCGACCGAGCAGGAGCTCGCATCGCTCGCGGGCCGCGGCGTGCGTATCGCGGGCAACGCGTGCTCGCCAATTGTGCTGGTAAAAGGTGATTTAGACGATGCCGAGCGTGCGGGTGGCGAGCTGGCTGCCGGTCCAGACGGCGCCGCGTTGCGTAAGGCGCTCGGCGCCATCGGTTACGCGCCCGAGGATTTCTGCGTGCTGGCAAGTGTTGCCGGCGCGGGCGACGGAGCGGTTGCGATAGGCGAGGACCTGCCGTGCGAGCTGTTCCGCGAGGCGCTCGAGGCCTTGGACCCCGAGGCGGTCCTGCTGCTGGACGATCGCGCGGCCGATACCATGCGCGAGACCTACGCAGACATGCTCGTGGCGATCGACGACTTTGATACCGCCATGCTCAAGCCCGGCTTGGTCGCCCACGTGCAGGGTCGTCGCGTACTCGCGCTCGACGGCTTTGAGGCCGCGCTGACCGACAAGGCCGCCAAGCAGCGCATGTGGGCCTACATCAAGCAGCTGACCCCGGCCGCCGCGCCGCTGTAGCGGACTGGCGCCGGCAAGGCGGTCCTGATGGGTCGAGCGCGGCGCCGACTTGTCGCGCCCTTACATCACTGCGCGAAACTCAAACCGATCGCCGTGAATGCGAAACTGGCAGTTGCCGTTCATGCGCTCGACGGCAAGCTTAATGCTCCTGGTTCCAAAGCCGTGTCCGGTGTGCTCGGCCACGGGCATGCCGTCGACCATGCGCGGCGGGCGCCCAAAGATGCCTCCTGCGTTATCGAGAGCTCGACTGTCCTCAGCTTGCCAGTTCGAAAATGGACCCGCCCCAAGATTGAATCCTTATTCCAACTTTACACCTGGCTTTACAGCTGTCTTGTCAGCTGTAAAGCCAGGTGTCATACTAAAGCCCCAAGATTCGCCAAAAGAGAGGGGCCTTGATGGCACAGAGCGCGAACATGGATGCATCGGAGCTTGCACGCGATATCGCGGCCGGCCTGGCATCGGCAACGACGGCAACGGAGCGCGCGGCACTGGTGCCCGCAGAGCTCGTCGAGGCCATTCATCAGCTAAAAACCCAACGTGACGCAGTGATCCTGGCGCACTATTATGTGGCGCCCGAGGTTCAGGCTGTGGCCGATTTCGTCGGCGACAGCTTCTACCTGGCAAAGCTCGCCAAGAGCCTGCCGCAGCAGACTATCGTGCTGTGCGGCGTGGAGTTTATGGGCGAGAGCGCCAAGCTACTCAATCCCACCAAGACCGTGCTGCTGCCCGAGCCGGGCGCGGACTGTCCCATGGCGCACATGGTCAAGCACGAGACGGTCGACGCGGCGCGCGCCGAATATGGCGACGACCTGGCCGTGGTATGTTACGTCAACTCGACGGTCGAGATCAAGAGCTGGAGTGACGTGTGCGTTACCAGCTCTAACGCCGTCAAGATCGTCTCCGAGCTGCCGCAGCAGCACATCTTGTTCATTCCCGACCAGAACCTGGGCCGCTTTGTGGCCGAGCAGGTGCCCCAAAAGCACGTCATCCTCAACAACGGCTACTGCCCGCGCCATCACATCATCACCGTCGAGCAGATCGTCGACGCACAGGAGGCACACCCCGACGCTCTCGTGCTGGCGCACCCCGAGTGCAAGGCCGACGTCCTGGCCGAGGCTGACTACATCGGCTCCACTGCAGGCATCATCAAGTATGCCGAGGAGTCGGACGCGAGCGAGTTTATCATCGTGACGGTCCGCGGCGTGCTCTACGAGCTCGAGCGCCGCTGTCAGGGCACCGGCAAAAAGTTCTACTTCCCCGCGGTACAGCCCACCTGCGTCAACATGGATCTCATCACGCTCGAAAAGCTCGTGCGCTGCCTGGAGACGGGCGAGGGCGAGGTGCAGATCGGCGTGTCGGATGAGGCCGCCGACCAGGCCAAGCTCACGCTCGACCGCATGCTCGAATACGCGGCGCGCTAAGCCAATGTGACATGAGGGACCATCCCTTATGCCACATTACAAGGGAGAGGATTCCTGTGGAAACCAAACAATGCCCCGACATGGAGTGCGACGTCGTCATTGCCGGTTGCGGCGTGGCGGGCCTATACGCGGCCCTCAATCTGCCGACGAGCACGCGCGTGATCATGCTCTCCAAGGGCGCTGTCGACGAGTGCGATTCGATGCTCGCGCAGGGCGGTATCTGCGTGCTTCCCGAAGGCTCTGACTACGACGCCTTCTTTGAGGACACCATGCACGCCGGCCACTACGATAACCGCCGCGAGAGCGTCGACATCATGATCCGCTCGAGCCGCTCGGTCATCAACGACCTGCTGGCCATGGGCGTGGACTTTGAGCGCAAGGCCGACGGCAGCCTCGACTTTACCCGCGAGGGTGCGCACAGCCGCCCGCGCATTGCCTTCCATGCCGACATTACGGGCAAGGAGATCACGACCAAGCTCCTCCAGGCCGTTCGCAAGCTGGATAACGTGCAGATTTTGGAGCACGTGGCCATGACCGACATTCTGACGGGCGAGCGTGATGGCGCCACGGCGTGCCTCGGCGTCGTCGCCGTTCCCGTGGACGAGGACAACTCGGTTCGCCCCGCCGACGAGCTGGCAAATGCCGCCGAGGGCGTGCATGCCGGCGAGCCGTTTAAGATCCATGCCCGCCACACGCTGTGGGCGACAGGCGGCATCGGCGGCGTGTACGACCACTCGACCAACTACCCGCAGCTCACCGGCGATGCCTGCTACATCGCCCAGGAGCATGGCATTAAGATGGAGCACCTGGACTACGTGCAGATTCACCCCACGGGACTGTTCTCGCCGCAGCCGGGCCGCACCTTCCTGATCAGCGAGAGCTGCCGCGGCGAGGGCGCGATTTTGCTCAACGCCGCCGGCGAGCGTTTTACCGATGAGCTTCAGCCGCGCGATGTGGTCGCCGCCGCTATTCGCGAGCAGATGAAGCAGGATGGTACCGAGCACGAGTGGCTGAGCTTTGCCCCCGTTGAGCGCGACGTGGTGACCGGACACTTTGCCAACATTCGCGCACGCTGCCTGGAGGACGGCCGCGACATCTTGGACGAGCCCATCCCCGTCACACCCACGCAGCACTACTTTATGGGCGGCGTGTGGGTCGACAAGGACGGCCGCACCTCGATGCCCGAGCTCTACGCCGCCGGCGAGACGGCCTGCAACGGCGTTCACGGCAAGAACCGCCTTGCATCAAACAGCCTGCTCGAGGCGCTGGTCTGGGGTCGTCGCGCCGCGTGGCACATGCGTACCGGCGAGTCGCTCGCCATGGAGCAGGCGGGCGAGCCCGCGCTCGATGGCCGTCATCGCGCCCTGAGCGCCGACACCCTGGCAATCGATGATTTGGCCCGTGCCGCCGGCACGCAGGCCGTGGAGGAGTAGACCATGAACCCCATTACCATGAAGCTCGTCGTCGATGATCTGATTCTGCAGGCTCTGCGCGAGGACATTACGTTTGAGGACGTGAGCACGGCGAGCGTGTGCCCCACGGCGCGTCCCGCCACGGTGGAGCTCATCGCCAAGGCCGATGGCATCATCGCGGGCCTGGATGTGTTCGCTCGCACCTTTGAGCTGCTGGATTCGCAGAGCTCGGTGCTGTTTGATGTTGCCGATGGCGACGAGGTGCACGCCGGCGACCATGTGGGCCAGGTACGCGGCGATGCGCGCGTGCTGCTTTCGGGCGAGCGCGTGGCGCTCAACTACCTGCAGCGCATGAGCGGTATCGCTACCTATACGCACCAGATGGCTGCGGCGCTCGAGGGCACCAAGACCGTGCTCGTCGACACGCGCAAGACCACGCCGGGTATGCGCGTCTTCGAGAAGGCCGCGGTCGAGATCGGCGGCGGCAGCAACCACCGCTACAACCTGTCGACGGCCGTCATGCTCAAGGACAACCACATCGATGCCGCCGGCGGCGTGACGCGTGCGATCGAGATGGCGCGCGCCCATGCATCGTTTACCGCGACGGTCGAGATCGAGTGCGAGAACCTGGACATGGTGCGCGAGGCCGTGGAGGCCGGCGCCGATATCATCATGCTCGACAACATGACCCACGATGACATGGCTGCCGCGATTGAGCTTATTGCCGGTCGCGCCAAGACCGAGTGTTCGGGCAACGTGGATGCCAGCAATATCCGTGCGCTTGCCGACCTGGGCGTTGACTTTATTAGCTCGGGAGCGTTGACGCACTCTGCGCCGATTCTCGACCTCTCGCTTAAGCACCTGCGTCTGCTGGACGGTAAATAATGGACGCCCGCGAGCGTCGCCGTTCCATCATGGGCGTGCTCGAGCGAGCCAAAGACCCCGTCTCCGGCAGTACGCTTGCTCGCGAGGTGGGTGTGAGCCGCCAGGTTGTCGTGCAAGACATCGCCCTGCTGCGCGCCGATGGGCACGATATCGTGGCGACCAATCGCGGCTACGTGCTGCAGGAGGCCCCCAGCAGCCCCGCCGTGCCCACGCGCCTGGTCAAGGTTCGCCATAGCGTGGAGCAGGCAGGCGATGAGCTCATGAGTATCGTCGACGCCGGAGGCGCCGTGCTCAACGTGATCGTCAATCACCGCGTGTACGGTAAGATCACGGCCGACCTGGACATCCGCAATCGTCGCGATGTTGAGCGCTACCTGCACGATATCGAGAGCGGCAAAAGCTTTCCACTACTAACGGTGACGAGCGGCTATCACTTCCATCGCATCGCGGCAGAGGATGAGCAAACCCTCGACGAGATCGAGGCTATGCTCAAGGAGAGGGGCTATCTGGCAGACCTGATGCCCTACGAAGACGATCTATCGTAGCCGACGCTGCAAACGCCCCTAAGCGGCAATCTGACGTTCAATCGTCGGTCGCGTACAAAAGTACGCTTCCCTCCTCTTTCGCGTCACCTTGCTCGCTTGGGGGCGTTTTCGCTGACTTATCCTCAACCTGCGACGGTGCTAAATTAGCTATCCGTACAAAAAGGAGGCCTTCGCGGCGATGCGGAGGCCTCCTTTTTGTTTGTGCACGGTGTACTTTTGAGTGTGTGCAGGTGGAAGAGCTGTTACTCCTCGACGATCTCGGTGATCGCGCCGGCGGGGCAAGCGTCCTGGCAAGCGCCACAGGCGACGCAGGAGTCCTCGTCAGCAACGGTAGCGACGTCCTGGAGCTCCAGAACGCCAGCGGGGCAGGAGTCGACGCAAACGCCACAAGCGATGCACTCGTCGGCATCAATTACGGGATGAGCCATGGTAGTTTCCTCTCTGTTGACCGACGCTACAGGCGATGCGCGCCGGTTTGATTCGGGCAAAAACATACCACGTGAGCGACCGTTTGCAATACCCTCTGGCCGGCATCTTCATACCATTCGCCGAGTATGCCACGGCTTACTAAGAAACGCACAGGTGAGGCTGGTGAGCTGTGCAGATGTTAGCTAAAGGTGACTCGAATTATTGAGCAATTGAGTGGGCTTTCGGAAAGCGCATCCCGTTATCTGGTCAAAAACGGGTCGCAGTTTCCGGTTGGGCCCGCTAGCGGAAACTACGACCCGGTATCAGCTCTCAAAACGGGATATGGTTTCCGGTTGAGCCTTCAGACGGAAACTACGACCCGGAATCCACACTCAAACCGGGACGAGCTTTCCGTAAAGCAGCCCCAGGCACCCCCGGGCCAAACCTCAGCCATCTCTACATAGATCTCGATAGATTTGCCGAGAACTCAATCAGCGCATCTACCTGCGCATTCGAGAACCTAAACTCTAAGTGATAAGAAATCTTATATGAATTGACTTAGATTTTGTATATTCCGGTCCATAAGGGGATACACTACATCCTGAAAGACAAACCGAAAGACCGCTTGGCAGACCGCCGAGTCGGTGCAAACGCACAAGAGAGAGGGAATTTCTAATGGGCAAGATTCTTGGTATCGACCTTGGTACTACTAACTCCGCAATGGCCGTTCTCGAGGGCGGTTCTCCGACCATCATCGTGAACGCCGAGGGCGACCGCACCACCCCGTCTGTCGTGGGCTTCCGTGCCGACGGCGACCGCGTCGTGGGCAAGGCCGCTAAGAACCAGGCGGTCACCAACCCCAAGAACACCGTGTTCTCCATCAAGCGCTTCATGGGCCGCAAGTACTCCGAGTGCACCTCCGAGCTCAAGACCGTGCCGTATGAGGTCAAGGAGGGCCAGGGTGGCCGTGCCGTTGTCGACATCGAGGGCAAGGAATACACCGCCGAGCAGGTGAGCGCCATGACGCTCGCAAAGATGAAGGCCGACGCCGAGAAGTATCTGGGCGAGACCGTCACCGACGCCGTCATCACCGTCCCGGCCTACTTCAACGACGCCCAGCGTCAGGCCACCAAGGACGCCGGTAAGATCGCCGGCCTCAACGTTAAGCGTATCGTCAACGAGCCGACCGCTGCCGCTTTGGCCTATGGCCTGGACAAGCAGGGCTCCGACCAGCGCATCCTGGTCTTCGACCTGGGCGGCGGTACCTTCGACGTCTCCATCCTCGACCTCGCCGACGGCGTGTTTGAGGTTCTGTCCACCTCGGGCGACAACCACCTGGGCGGCGACGACTGGGATCAGCGCGTCATCGACTGGATGGCCGATAAGTTCCAGCAGGAGAACGGTGTCGACTTGCGTCAGGACCCCATGGCCCTGCAGCGTCTGAAGGAAGCCGCCGAGAACGCCAAGAAGGAGCTCTCCGCCGCCCAGCAGTCCACTATCAACCTGCCGTTCATCACCATGAACCAGTCCGGCCCGCTGCACCTCAACTACACGCTGACCCGCGCCGAGTTCGAGAAGATCACCCGCGACCTGCTCGAGCGCTGCAAGCAGCCTGTCACCAACGCCCTGCGCGACGCTAACCTTAAGCTCTCCGATCTGACCGAGGTCATCCTCGTCGGCGGCTCCACCCGTATGCCCGCCGTCCAGGAGCTCGTCAAGACCATGACCGGCAAGCAGCCCAACATGTCCGTGAACCCCGACGAGGTCGTTGCCGACGGCGCTGCCGTCCAGGGCGGCGTGCTCACCGGCGACGTCGAGGGCATCCTGCTGCTCGACGTTACCCCGCTGTCGCTGGGCGTCGAGACCATGGGCGGCATCATGACCAAGATGATCGACCGCAACACCACGATTCCGACCTCCAAGACCGAGGTCTACTCCACCGCTGCCGACAACCAGACCAGCGTCGAGATCAACGTGCTCCAGGGCGAGCGCGAACTTGCCCGCGACAACAAGTCGCTCGGTAAGTTCCAGCTGACCGGTATCCCGGCTGCCCGCCGCGGCGTGCCGCAGATCGAGGTCACCTTCGACATCGACGCCAACGGTATCGTCAAGGTCTCCGCTAAGGACAAGGGCACCGGCAAGGAGCAGCAGATCACCATCTCCGGCTCCACCGCTCTGTCCGACGAAGAAGTCGATCGTATGGTCAAGGACGCCGAGGCTCATGCCGAGGAGGACAAGAAGCAGAAGGAAGAGGTCGAGGTCCGCAACCAGACCGACAGCCTGTGCTACTCCACCGAGCAGACCCTCAACGAGCTGGGCGACAAGGTTTCCGCCGACGTGAAGTCCAAGGCCGAGGCCGCTATCGCCGATGCCAAGAAGGCGCTCGAGGGCTCTGACGTCGAGGCCATCAAGGCCGCTGGCGAGTCCCTGCAGTCCGTGGCCTACGAGCTGGCTCAGGTTGTCTACGCCGACGCTCAGCAGCAGACCGACGGTGCCGCCGGCGCCCAGCCTGCCGACGATGACGTCGTCGACGCCGACTACGAGGTTGTGGACGACGAGGACAAGTAATCATGTCCGCCCGTAAAGCTCGCACGGAGGCGGCTGCCGTTGGAGCCGCCCCCGTTGACTCTGAGGAGAAGGACGTGAAGATTCCCGTAGAGGCCGTCGACGATACCGAGGCCAACGAGGCCGAGGCCGCCGAGGCTGTCGAGAACCAGGTAGAGGATTCCAACAAGGAGGCGACGATGACCGAGGACGAGATGGTGGAAGCCGCTATCCGCGCCGGTGAGGAAGCCGCCGACAACGACTTTAAGCTCAAGTTCGAGCAGGCCCAGAAGGAGCTTGCCGACGTGCGCAACGAGCTCGATGCTGCGGCAGAGGCTCAGAAGGCTGCCGAGGACAAGGCGAAGGACGCCACCGAGCGCACCGCCCGTCTGCAGGCCGACTGGGAGAACTTCCGTCGCCGCACCGCCAGCGAGCGTATCGCCGAGCGTGAGCGCGCGACCGAGAAGCTCGTCACTGCGCTGCTGCCGGTGGTCGACGATATCGAGCGCGCGATCGACCATGCCCGCAGCCAAGAGCTTGCCGACGACTTTAAGCAGTTCGTCGACGGCGTCGACGCGGTGCATGCCAAGCTACTCGATGTGTTTGCGCACGAGGGCGTTGAGCCCATCGACCCCAAGGGCGAGGCGTTCGATCCGCTCGAGCACCAGGCTGTGGGTCGTGTCGAGGACTCGTCGCAGTACGACGAGACCGTCAACGACGTGTACCAGAAGGGCTACCGCATGGCGGACCGCATCCTGCGTTCCGCGATGGTGACGGTGACCTACGGTGGCGAAAAGCGCCCCGCACCGGAGCCCGAAGCGGCGCCCGAGGATGCTGCGGCCGATACGGCCGAGAGCACCGAGGAGTAATTGAGAAGGGCCCCGGGGCAACACCCGGGGCCCTTTCTGGCCTAGTGCCTTATGAAAGCATGAACCGCCGCCCGCTGGGCGACGGATAAAACAGGAGAGGAGCTACGATGGCTGCAGGCAAAACCTTCTATGACATCCTGGGCGTATCCAAGAGCGCCTCCGACAAAGAGATCAAGAGCGCGTTTCGCAAGCTCGCGCAAAAATATCACCCCGACGCCGGCGGCGACGAGGCCAAGTTCAAGGAGATCAGCGAGGCCTACGAGACGCTTTCGGACGAGAAGAAGCGCAAAGAGTACGACCAGATGCTCATGTTTGGCGGCATGCCGGGCGCAGGCGGCGCGTATGGCGGCGGCTACGGTGCCGGCGCGGGTGCCAGCGGCTGGGGCGACATCTTCGACAGCATCTTTAGCGGCAACGGCGCCTGGGGCAGCGATTGGGGCTCGGGCTTTGCCGGGGCTGCGGGCGCTGCCGGTGCCGGCGCGGGTCGCAGCCGCGCTCGCAAGGGCGGCGACCTGTCGCTGACCGTGGATGTGACGGCCGAGGACGCGTTTCGCGGCGTGACGCACAAGGTCACCTATCGCATTCCCTCGACAGGCGAGCAGCAGACCATTACGGTCTCGGTGCCCGCGGGCGCGGTCGACGGCGGCAAGCTACGCTACAAGCGTCGCGGCGAGTATGGCGTCGCCGGTGGCGAGCGCGGCGACCTGGTCGTGACCACGCATGTGGAGGAGCACCCGCTGTTTAAGCGCAAAGGCGCCGACGTGACCATGGAGGTACCGGTCTCGGTCTACGAGGCGGCGCTCGGCTGCACGGTGGACGTGCCCACGCCCGGCGGTGCGACGGTCCGTTTGAAAGTGCCTGCGGGTACCCAGACGGGCAAGAAGTTCCGCTTTAAGGAGATGGGGGCGCCCGACGTTAAGCACCGTGGCCGTACGGGCGCGCTGCTCGTCGAGATCAAGGTACAGGTTCCCACGAACCTATCCGATGACGAGCGCGATGCCATGACCAAGCTGCGCGAGGCCGACACGCGCGACTACCGCGAGAAGGTTAACCGTTACAAGGCGACGTTCTAGGGCGGTCGCGGTGCACGCCCACGCCCGCGGGCTTATGATGGACGATAACGAGACGGAAAGGGGTCAGGTAGCATGGCCGAGGACAATAGGAACAAACCGCTGTACATGATCAGCGTGGCGGCCGAGCTGACCGGCATGCATCCGCAGACTCTGCGCGTCTACGAGTCCAAGGGTCTGGTGAACCCCCAGCGCTCGGGCGGCAACACGCGCCTGTATTCGCGTGCCGATATCGAGCGCCTGGAGCTCATCAACCAGCTGACCGACGAGGGCATCAACCTTGCCGGCGTGGTGCGCATCCTCGATATGAAGGAGCGTGCCGAGGAGCGTGAGCGCGAGAACGAAAAGCTCCGCGCCCGCATGCGCCAGCTCGAGGACGAGCTGCACGAGTACAAGATGCAGAAGAAGATCACCTCCCTGGCCCCGCGCGATGGCTCGGTTAATCCCGAACAGGTCATGCGCAAGCTACTGGGAGCCGGCGGGGATCTCTAGGTTCCGCCGTTCTAACGAACGGCGGACCGGTCGACGCTGCGCGCCGCCCAGAGCGACAATTTGTCATTCAAAAGGCAAGGCATGACCAGAAGGTCTATGCCTTGCCTTTTTCATGCCAACTTGTTCGCTCTGGACGTCGCTCGCTGTCCGTCCTCTACCTGCGGCGTTGCCATGCTCCGGATGCGGTAGTCGTTGGTAGTCATTGGGGACGTTCTTAAATGACTAGTCGAAAGGGACGCTCTTGCACCAAATCTGCTGACCCACATCGGGCTCGTCCTGTACTTTACCGAGATAAAGTGAACGTGCAGATTCGTAACCCATTCGCAACCGTTCTATGGCACGATATTGAACGAATGCATGCTAGGCGCCCAAATTTTTTGGGCAGAGTGGGAGACAGTATGGTCAAGCTGTACGAGGACGGCATCTACCTGCGCGGCGGCAGCGAGGTTGTGCCTGCGGCCGAGGCTGCCGAGCGCGGTATTACGCAGACGCCCGAGGATGCCAAGCGCGGCACCATCGCGTATTCGATCCTCCAGGCACACAATACGTCCGGCGACCCCGAGGCGCTCAAGATTCGCTTCGATGCCATGGCGAGCCACGACATCACCTTTGTCGGCATCATCCAGACGGCGCGCGCCTCGGGCATGGAGCAGTTCCCGCTGCCCTACGTGCTCACCAACTGCCATAACTCGCTGTGCGCCGTGGGCGGCACCATCAACGAGGACGACCACGTCTTTGGCCTTTCCGCGGCCAAAAAGTACGGCGGCATCTTCGTTCCGCCGCACATCGCCGTCATCCACTCCTTTATGCGCGAGAACTTCGCCGGTTGCGGCAAGATGATCCTGGGCTCCGACTCGCACACCCGCTATGGCGCCCTGGGCACCATGGCCGTGGGCGAGGGCGGCGGCGAGCTGGCAAAGCAGTTGCTGCGCGACACCTACGACGTTGCCTATCCCGGCGTCGTCGCTATCTACCTCACGGGCGCCCCGCGTCCCGGCGTCGGCCCGCACGACGTGGCGCTCGCCATCATCCGTGCCGTTTTTGCCAAGGGCTATGTCAAGAACAAGGTCATGGAGTTTGTGGGCCCCGGCATCGCGAGCATGACGACCGATTACCGCAACGGCGTCGACGTCATGACCACCGAGACCACCTGCCTGTCGAGCATCTGGGCCACCGACGAGGACACGCACGCGTTTTTGGCCACGCACGGTCGCGGCGACGACTACCGCGAGCTCAAGCCCGCCGATGTCGCCTACTACGACGGTTGCGTCGAGGTCGATCTGTCGAGCATCAAGCCCATGATCGCGCTGCCATTCCATCCTTCCAACGGCTTTGAGATCGAGGAGCTCAATGAGAACCTCGAGGACATCCTGCATGAGGTGGAGCTCGAGGCCGCCAAGATCGGCGAGGGCAAGACGCACTTTAGCCTGCTCGACAAGATCGTCGACGGCAAGCTGCGCGTGCAACAGGGCGTTATCGCCGGCTGCTCGGGCGGCAACTACGACTCCGTGGTCCAGGCTGCCCGCGTGCTCAAGGGCGCCAACACCGGCTGCGGCGAGTTCTCGCTATCGGTCTATCCCACGAGCCAGCCCGTGGCACTCGAACTTACGCGCCGTGGCTATATCTACGACCTTATGGAGGCCGGCGCGATCGTGCGCACGGCGTTCTGCGGTCCGTGCTTTGGCGCCGGCGACACGCCTGCCAACAACGGCCTGTCCATCCGCCACACCACGCGCAACTTCCCCAACCGCGAGGGTTCCAAGCCGGGCAATGGTCAGCTGAGCGCCGTGGCCCTAATGGACGCTCGCTCCATTGCGGCGACGGCCGCCAACGGCGGCGTCCTGACGCCGGCGACCGATCTGCCCGAGGAGACCTGGGACGAGGCCTGCGAGTACACCTTTGATGACGCGCCGTACAAAAAGCGCGTGTACTGGGGCTTTGGCAAGGCAGAGCCTGCCGACGAGCTGGTCGAAGGCCCCAACATCAAGCCGTGGCCCGCGATGGAGCCTCTCGGCGACGATATCCTGCTCAAGGTGTGCTCCAAGATCATGGACCCGGTCACCACGACCGACGAGCTCATTCCCTCGGGCGAGACGAGCTCCTTCCGCTCCAACCCGCTGGGCCTGGCAGAGTTTACGCTCAGCCGCCGCGATCCGGCCTACGTGGGTCGTTCCAAGGAGGTCGACGCCGTGGAGAAGCGCCGCGTTGCCGGCGAGGCGGCGGGCGATCTGGCGGCACTCGATGCCGAGCTTGCCGGCGTGTTTGAGGCGCTGGCCGGCGCCGGCGTCGCGGCAGATGCCAAGGCGACCGAGTACGGCTCCATGCTCTATGCCAAGAAGCCCGGTGACGGTTCTGCCCGCGAGCAGGCCGCGAGCTGCCAGCGCGTGATTGGCGGTCTGGCCAACATCGTCCACGAGTACGCCACCAAGCGCTATCGCTCCAATGTGATGAACTGGGGCATGGTGCCCTTCCAGATGGAGGCCGAGCCCAACTTTGAGGTGGGCGACTACGTCTTTGTGCCGGGTATCCGCACCGCGCTCGACGGCGACCTAAAGGACATCGCCGCCTACGTGGTGCGCGCCGATGGTGCGGTCGAGCAGATTGAGCTCTACATTGCCGATATGACGGCTGAGGAGCGTGCCATCGTCAAGGCCGGCTGCCTGATCAACTACAACAAGTTCAAGGCCGCTGCCGAGTAACGTTGCTGTACGCCCCGGACACACCTTTCCCTCGTGCTCACGCGCTTCGCGAGGGTCGCCCGAGGGAAAGGTGTGTCCGGGGCTACCGCGACGTTCTCGTTGGGTCTTGAGGGACGCTAATAAATAGACTTGCTTGATGCCGCCTCTGTTAATGGGGCGGTTTCTTTTTTGTCGAGAACCGCCACAAAGGGACAGGCGCCTTTGTGGTGGTCCCGTTTGTCTCGATCTGTAACATCTTGGCCGCTAAAAGTGGGCCTGGTGTTACAGATTTAGATTTTCGATTCGGGTGTCTTCTGTTCGTCTCGATTTGTAACAGATAGAGCTCTATTTGCCGAGTAGATGTTACAGATTGAGACAAACGGGTGCCGCTGGTCATTTCATCTTGATTTGTAACATCTGGAGCCATAAACAGCCGCTAGATGTTACAGATTGAGATAGTAAGGGGACGAGACCGCAGCGGGTGAGCGTGCCTGCTCCCTATCTCTTAATCACTCAGAAAATCTTATATATAGAGACTTAGATTTGTGTATAAGATCGTACAAAGCTGGCAACAATACTTCTCGGACAACGTGAAGCCGCCCCGTAGGGCGGCCGCCCCAAGAGAGGTGATTCCATGAGAATCGATAAGCTAGCAATGACGTCGCGCGAGGCGTTGCAGACCGCCATGAGCACGGCTGCCGACGCACAGGCCGGCGCGGTGGAGCCGATTCACCTGCTGTCCGCCCTGCTCGGTGCCGGCGAGCGCAATATCTCCGTGATTATCGAGCGCATCGGCGCCGACCCAGCCCAGCTTGCACACTCCACGCAAGATGCCATCGACCGCGCACCCAAGGTTTCGGGCGAGGGCCAGCAGATGGGCCTGTCCAACGAGCTCGTCCGTGTCATCGAGAAGGCCGAGAAAAAGGCCACCAAGATGGGCGACAGCTTTGTAGTGACCGAGCATCTGCTGATGGCGCTTGCCGAGGACAAAGGTGAGGCGGGCCGCGTGCTGCGCGACGCTGGCGTTACCAAGGAGCGTATCGAGCAAGTCTACGAGGAGCTGCGCGGCGATGACCGCGTAACGTCCGCCGAGGACAAGACCCAGTTTGAGGCACTGGAGCAGTACGGCCGCAACATCTGCGACCTGGCCCGTGCCGGCAAGCTCGATCCGGTTATCGGCCGTACCGACGAGATCCGTCGTACTATCCAGGTCCTGTCCCGTCGCACCAAGAACAACCCTGTGCTCATCGGTGAGCCGGGTGTCGGTAAAACGGCCATCGTCGAGGGCATCGCCCAGCGTATCGTGGCCGGCGACGTGCCGAGCACGCTGCGCGACCGCGACCTCATCGAGCTCGACATGAGCGCGCTGGTCGCCGGTGCCAAGTACCGCGGCGAGTTCGAGGACCGCTTAAAGGCCGTGCTCAAGGAAGTGCAAAAGTCCGAAGGTAAGGTCATCCTGTTCATCGATGAGCTCCACACCATCGTAGGCGCGGGTGCCACCGAGGGCTCCATGGACGCCGGCAACATTCTCAAGCCTGCGCTCGCCCGCGGCGACCTGCACGCGATCGGTGCGACCACGCTCGACGAATACCGCAAGTACATCGAGAAGGACGCGGCGCTCGCCCGTCGTTTCCAGACCGTTATGGTGAGCGAGCCTACCGTCGAGGACACCATCTCGATTCTGCGTGGCCTCAAGGAGAAGTACGAGATCTTCCACGGCGTGCACATTACCGATAGCGCGCTCGTGGCCGCCGCCGACCTCTCCGATCGTTACATCGCCGACCGCTTCCTGCCCGACAAGGCCATCGACCTGGTCGATGAGGCGGCAAGCCGCCTGCGCATGGAGCTCGACAGCATGCCGGTCGAGATCGACGCCACCACGCGTCAGCTCACCCAGCTGCAGATCGAGGAACAGGCGCTCATGAAGGAGACCGACGACGCCTCCAAGGAGCGTCTGGAGACCCTGCGCCAGGAAATCGCCGAGGTCCAGGAAAAGCTCAACGTGCAAAAGGCCGGTTGGCTCAACCAAAAGAACGCCATCGACCATGTGCAGGAGCTCAAGGGCCAGCTCGATGAGGCCAAGAGCGAAGAGGAACGTGCGACGCGCAACGGAGACTTGGGCCGTGCGTCCGAGCTGCGTTACTCCGTGATTCCGGGTCTGCAGCAGCAGATTCAGGATTCCGAGGCCGCGCTCGAGGCACAAAAGCAGCAGGACGGTGAAGGCCTCAACGAGCAGGTGACCTCCGATGAGATCGCCGAGGTCGTGAGCGCCTGGACCGGTGTGCCCGTCTCCAAGATGATGCAGGGTGAGCTCGACAAGCTGAAGGGCTTGGAAGGCGAGCTGCATAAGCGCGTCATCGGCCAGGATGAGGCCGTCTCCGCCGTCGCCGCGGCCGTGCGCCGTAGCCGTGCGGGCCTCTCCGATCCGGACAAGCCCATCGGCAGCTTCTTCTTCCTGGGCCCCACCGGTGTGGGCAAGACCGAACTCGCCAAGGCGCTGGCCGAGTGCCTGTTCGATGACGAGCGCGCGCTCGTGCGTATCGACATGTCCGAGTACATGGAGAAGTTCAGCGTTCAGCGTCTGATCGGTGCGCCCCCGGGATACGTGGGCTACGACGAGGGTGGGCAGCTCACCGAGGCCGTGCGCCGTCGTCCGTACTCCGTGATCTTGCTCGACGAGATGGAGAAGGCTCACCCGGATGTCTTCAACGTGCTGCTGCAGGTGCTCGACGACGGCCGTCTGACCGACGGTCAGGGTCGTCAGGTGTCCTTCAAGAACACGATCATCATCATGACGTCCAACGTGGGCTCCAAGGCTATCGCCGATCTTTCGGGCAAGGACGAGGAGGAGATGCGCCATCAGGTTGACGCGGCCATGGCTCAGACTTTCCGTCCCGAGTTCCTCAACCGTATCGACGATATCGTGGTGTTCCATCCGCTCGGCATGGCGCAGATCGAAAAGATCGTCGATATTCAGCTCGCCGACGTCCGCGCACGTCTGGCCAAGGAGCGCATGACGCTTGCCATCACCCCGGCGGCCAAGCAGATGCTCGCCGTGGGCGGTCTGGACCCGGTCTTTGGTGCCCGTCCGCTCAAGCGTCTGGTGCAGCGCGAGGTCGTGGACGCCATCGCCGCCGCTATCATCGACGGTACGGTGCGCGAGGGTGATCAGGTGACGGTTGACGTCGACAAGGACGGTGCCTTTACCGTCGTGTGCGATAACACGCCGTCTGCTACCTACGAGGTGCCCGACGCCGAGTAGATTTTGGGCCATGCCTTAAAATCTGCCAGTCGTCTCTAAACGCCAAGGGCGGCGGATCCAATGGGGTCCGCCGCCCTTTTTCGTGCGACAATCGATGATGTTGAACGTGAGTACATGGCAAGGAGCTATGCAGATGAAAGACGAGAACGAGACGAACGCACCGGTGCCTGAGTCAGCGCCCGCCGCACCCAAGCCTGCGCCTAAGCCGGCACCCAAGCCGCGCGACCCCTACATCCGTGCCGAGAACGAGGACGACGACGGCTACGATCCCTACAGCGATCGCCGCCCCGAGCGCGAGCCGATGTTCGAAGCCGATCCGTGGCGCTAACTCCTGCAGGGTAGCTAATTTGGGACGGGGCTTTTTTAGCTGCCCCGGCTGGTAATGTGCTGGTTTAGTCGATTAACGGTCGGGGCAGCTAAAAAAGCCCCGTCCCAAATTAGCTACCCTCGCTGCGGCCGGCTAGTCTTGGGCCTTGATGCTTGGCATCAGAATCTGAGCGAGGTAGTCGGTCTCGAGTTTGGTGGCAGCGTCGGCCTTGCCGTCTTTGCCGACCAGTACGTTCTTGATCTGGCTGTAGGTATAGCGGTTGCCGGTTGTAAGCTCGACAAGATCGATGGCCGTGTCCATGGGGTAGGTCGACACGGGGTCTTGTGTGCGCCCGTTGATGGTCTGGGGCACCACATACGGATAGACGGGGCCGCTGGCGTAGACCGTGTAGCCGTTGCCAAGGCTTGCCGCACCTAAAACCGTATCGCCCTTATCGGGCGTAAAGCTCTCGCCGTCGCGCACTGCGACAAGCGTCACGATCGGCGTATTGCTGTCGCTGGCAAGATAGATGCACAGCGTATTGCCGTTTTGCCAAGTCGCGACTTTGCCGTACCACTCAACGGGAATATCGAGCTGATACAGGTTCGTTGCCTTATGCCGAGCATCGGCGTCGCGGGCCGCCTGCGCCTCGCGGGAACTCATGGCATTGACGGCGGCGTCACGGCGCGCGGTTGCCGCCTGCTGGAGCACCTTTGCGACCGCGGCAGAGCTCGCGCCACCCTCCTCGGCGTACTTGGCCGCGGCATCGATCTGGTCGTCGGTCACCGTGTCTGCCGAAGGTACCTTAAGCTTAAAGGATGCCTGAGCGCTCAGGTCCTGCCCGTCGCTCTTTACGCTAACCTGCGCCTTGGTGGTTGGCACGGTGTAAATGGTACCGTCAGCTGCGATGGGGGACCCAGCGATGGAGAGCGTATAGTCGCCAGGCAGCAGCTTAATACCGCGACCGTGCTCGTCAACATAGAGCGTCTCGCTCACGGAGGAGCCGTCAGAGTCTTGCCCGCTCACCTGCACGGGAATCTTGGATCCGGTGGAACAGTCGAGCCCTGCGGCATGTACGCCAATCTGCACCGACATCATGGTGTGGGCGTTGACGGCAGCGACGGCGGCCTGTTCTTGTTGGTATCCGTTCCAAGCGGCATAGCCCGCGCCGCCGGCAACGAGCGCAGCAGCAACGACGCCGGCAACCATCAAATTGCGTCGCTTGGGCGACATCTTGTGATGGCGAGCCTCGGCTTCGCGTGCCGAGGGAACGGACGGCAGGGGAATATCGCCCATGGCGATGGTCTCGTCGACGGCCGGCGCAGAACCCAGGCCAGGAAGCTCGCGGGTGAGCGAGTCATCGGCAGGCAAGCTGCCAAGCAGGGCGGTCTCTTCTCCCGAGGCGGATTCCGACTGGACGTCGTCCTTGCTATCGTCCTCTTCGGCTTCGGCTTCGGCTTCGGCCTCGTCAGAAGCGTCTTTGGCGTCGCTGCCTTCGTCCTCAGTGCCTTCGCGCACCTCGTCCTGCGCGTCGACGGCCAAATCGCTCAATGAGAGCTCGTCTAGCGCAATCCGGTCAAGGCTCTCCAGGGCCTCGGCACATGCTTCCGCATCCTGGGCCGCATCCTCGCGGCCACGTGTCTCATCGCTCATATATCCCCCAATGCAATATCGGCTCAACACTGTACCCAAAAATGGAGCCATATAAAGCGCATGCGAAATATAAGATCCGATTTAACCCGAGCGTATCGTTCGGCCGTATCCTCGCGGCAGCAAAAGGCCCCCGGAACGCGAACGAATCACATTCCGGGGGCTCTGCAGTGCGTTGAGTTGCGCGGAGCCGGCTATGCCGCTTCGTGCTCAAGCGATGTTTGCGTCAGGCGCGTTACTCGGCGTGCGCGTAATCAACCTTGGCGCGACGGGCAGTGGCCTTCTCCCAATCGCTGGTGCCCTCAAAGACATCCTGCTTGTAGGGGTTGCGGCCGAGCTTCTTGGCGCGGTAGGCGACGTAGATGATCGCGGCGATGTTGGCGACCAGTGCGACGATCGAGACCGCGGTGGCGGCGCCGGGGTCGAGCGTGGAGTGCGTCACAAAGATGGACTCCTCCTGGAAGTAGGGGAACACCTGGGCAAACATGCACCAAATGGCCAGCGTAAAGGCGCGGTTCTGGATCCAGCCGCCCTTGTTCCAGATAAAGGCGGCGACGGTGGGCGCCAGCAGCAGCGCAAAGCCGCAGAACCAGGAGTGGGTGGGCAGGCAGTTGTAGGTGTAGCAGAAGTTCCAGATATCGTAGGCGATGATGTAGACCCAGGTCATGTCGGGCCACAGCATGTCGGTCTTGTCCTCGGAGGCGTAGACGCTCCACCAACCGGTCATGCAGAAGATGTTGATGATGCCCGCGATGCCGTTGAACACGTTGTTCCAGCCGGCCAGCTGCGTAGCACCTTCGGAGGTGACCCAGGTGGACTCGCCCAGGACAAAGAAGTGGTAGGCGCTCTCAAAGTCGGACACGACGGCGATCAAGATGTTGATGGCGACGATCACAAACGGCCATGCGCGGAACCAATGCGCCTTGCCGATCTTGCCCCACTGGTACTTAATGGCAATGAAGCCCCAGCAGCCGGCCAGCGCCGCGTATACCTTGGCGTAATGGAACCAGCTGTTCTGGTATACATGGGTGGGGTTGGTGAGCGCCCACTCGGCACCCTGCGAAACGCCGACGGCGATGGCGATGCAGTAGATGGTCATGGCCAGCGGAGCCACGCCAAAGATGATGGCCGCGCCGAGCTTGGTACGGCGGCCGACCTCGTTGAGTACGATCAAGCCGATAAAGACCATCGCCCAGCCGGCCCAGTGGATAAGGGTATCGCTACCCCAAACATCGAACAGCATGCTGCTCTCCTTTCATACGCCCGCGGCCCCTCTTCCGTCGCGGGCAGTTTGGCCAAATGTCATCAGTTCCTGGGCTTGCGCTCGGAATACTTGGCGGTGTAGCCCTCGATGTGGAGTGTCGAGGCGATAATCTCCTTAACCGTCTCGTCGGGCACATCGGGGTGCGTGCGGATGTACATCAACAGCCCCATGATGAGGGTGTAAAACGTCTCGTAGACATGGTCGATGCACAGGTCATGATGGGCGACAAAGTCCACCACGGTGGTGTCGCAGATGTATTGCGCCACGCGCTGGACCACGTTGTGCAGAAAGCCGCCGTAGAGCGCGCCGCTGCTCGAGGTGAGCGTGCTCGGCAGCTCGTGGCCGCTCACAACCAGGCGCTTAAAGAGCGGGGCGACGGTGTCGAGTGCGCCCTCGATATCACCGACGATGCGGCTGGCATTCCACTGCTCGAGCTCGGAGATAAAACCGTCGATTGCCTCGTCCATGACGGCGGTGACGGCGGCGTCCATGTCGACGAAGTAGTGGTAGAACAGCGAGCGCGTGCAGCCGGCTCGCTTGGTCACGGCCGAGACGGATAGATGGGACACGCCCAGCTCGGAGCTCACGGCGCGCACGGCGGCGAGAATCTCGCGACGGCGCTCGTCACCTGTCAGGCGCTTTGCCGCGTTGTCGGGCGTGGAGACGGCGTCGGCCACAGGGGTGCTCGCTGCGTTATCGCTCATGCGCTTGCCGCCTTTCATCCGTTTGGGCCCGACCGTTCGCCTAATAGTCTTGAATATTGTTGACGGTTCGTCAATACTATTTTTGACATAATGTCAACAATGGCGGGTGAACGGCATGGGGGCATGCCCGGCCTGCAAAAAAGAGGGGCGCTGCGGCCTCGTCGGGCTGCGGCAAGAGAAGGGACAACCATGATTCTCAACGGACCGGGAATTAGCTACACCGAGCCCGACATCGGTTCGGAGTTCGTGCCGCCGCTGCCGGAGCATCCGCGCGAGGCCATTGTCAAGCTGTGTGAGCATTGCACCAACCGTCTGCTGCATCGCGACGAGCTGCTGGGCTACGAGTACTGGTCGTTTGCCGAGGCCGCAACCGACGAGCAGGCCGAAGTGCTCTGCAAGATGAAGATGCGCCGTCCCTATACGCTGCCCGAGATGGTCAAGCTCACCGGCATGCCCGAGGCCCAGATCGAGAAGATGCTCGACGACATGAGCTACACGGGTCTGCTCGAGTACAACTGGGAAAATCCCGAGCGTGCCAAGCAGTGGGTACTGCCCATGCTGGTGCCGGGTTCCGCCGAGTTCCTCAACATGCGCGTGAACCAGCTCGAGGAGCATCCGGTCTATGCCAAGTTCTTTGAGCAGGCGTCCAAGGGGCCGCTGTCCAAAGCCACGCCGATGGTGCCGCCCGGAGGCGCCGGCATTGGCATGCACGTCATTCCGGTCGAGAAGGCTATCGATGCTTCGAGCACCTCGGTGCCGATCGAGCATATCGAGCATTGGCTCGACAAATACGAGGGCAAATATGCCGCCAGCACCTGCAGCTGCCGCGCGAGCCGTCGTGTGATGGGCGAGGGCTGCGCCGACGACCCCGCCGACTGGTGCATTGCCGTGGGCGATATGGCCGACTATGTGGTTGAGACCGACCGCGGCCATTATGTGACGCGTGAGGAGGTCTATGACATCTTGCGCCAGGCCGAGGACAACGGCTTTGTGCACCAGATCACCAATATCGACGGCGAGAACAAGATCTTCGCCATCTGCAACTGCAACGTCAACGTGTGCTACGCCCTGCGCACCTCGCAGCTGTTCAACACGCCCAACCTGTCGCGCTCGGCCTATGTCGCCAAGGTTGAGAAGGACAAGTGCGTAGCCTGCGGTCGCTGCGTTGAGGTGTGCCCGGCCGGTGCCGTCAAGCTCGGCCAGAAGCTCTGCAGCAAAAAGGCCGGCGGACAGGTGCCCGAGTACCCGCGCCAGGAGCTGCCCGATGCCACCAAGTGGGACCACACCAAGTGGTCGCCCAACTACCGCAACGACAACCGCATCGAGACACACGATTCCGGCACCGCGCCCTGCAAGACGGCCTGCCCCGCGCACATTGCCGTTCAGGGCTATCTGAAGCTCGCGGCGCAGGGCCGCTATGACGAGGCGCTAGCGCTCATCAAGCGCGAGAACCCGCTGCCCGCTATCTGCGGCCGTGTGTGCAATCGCCGCTGCGAGGATGCCTGCACCCGCGGTCGCGTGGACGAGGCCGTGGCCATCGACGAGGTCAAGAAGTTTATCGCCCAGCGCGATCTGGATGCCGCGACCCGCTATGTCCCACCTGTGGTGACCCCGACGCGCGCCGGCGGCTTCGACCAGAAGATCGCCATCATCGGTGCCGGTCCGGCCGGCCTGTCCTGCGCTTTCTACCTGGCCGAGAAGGGCTACAAGCCCGTCGTGTTCGAGAAGAATGAGCGCCCGGGCGGCATGCTCACCTATGGCATTCCCAGCTTTAAGCTGCAGAAGGATGTTATCGAGGCCGAGGTCGAGGTCATTCGCCTGATGGGCGCCGAGTTCCGCTATGGCGTGGAGGTCGGTCGCGATGTGACGCTCGACGAGCTGCGCGAGCAGGGCTTTAAGGCCTTTTATGTTGCCATTGGCTGCCAGGGCGGCCGCCTCGCCGGTATTCCGGGCGAGGATGCCGAGGACGTGACCGTGGCCGTCGACTTTTTGCGCAAGGTCAACAGTGGCAAGATCGACGCGCTGTCCGGCCGCACCATCGTGGTGGGCGGCGGCAACGTGGCTATCGACGTCGCGCGCAACGCCTGCCGTCTGGGTTCCGAGCACGTTGAGATGTTCTGCCTGGAGAGCGAGGCCCAGATGCCCGCCAGCGAGGAGGAGCGTCGCGAGGCCGTTGAGGACGGCGCCCACATCAGCTGCGGCTGGGGCCCCAAGGAGGTTCACCTGGACGAGGCCGGTCGTGTGTGCGGTATCACCTTCAAGCGCTGCACGCGTGTCTTTGACGACGAGGGCCGTTTTGCGCCCGAGTACGACGAGAACGACCTGCGTCGTGTCGACGCCGACCGCGTGGTCATGTCGATCGGTCAGTCCATCGTGTGGGGCGACCTGCTGGCTGGCTCCAAGGTGGAGCTTGGCCGTGGCCAGGGCGCCCTTGCCGATCCTCAGACCTACCAGACCGCTGAGCCCGACATCTTTGTGGGCGGCGACGTCTACACCGGTCCGAGCTTTGCCATCAACGCCATCGCTGCCGGTCACGAGGCCGCCGTGTCCATCCACCGCTTTGTGCAACCGGGCTCCACGCTCACCATCGGCCGCAACCAGCGCCGCTACATCGCGCTCGACCGCGACGATGTCGTGATCGAGAGCTACGACAACACGAGCCGCGAGGTTGCCCACGTGGACCGCGAGCGCGAGAAGGCCGAGCCCTTTAGCGAGTACGTCGAGACCTTTACCGAGGAGCAGGTGCGCGCCGAGACCGCCCGTTGTCTGGGTTGCGGTGCCTCGATCGTCGACCCCAACAAGTGTATCGGCTGCGGTCTGTGCACCACCAAGTGCGCGTTCGATGCCATCCATCTGGATCGCGACCGCCCCGAGTGCTCCACGATGGTCAAATACGAGCAAAAGCTCCCCAGCTTGGGCAAGTACGCGCTCAAGCGTGCCATCAAGATCAAATTCGGGAAGAAGTAATGAGATGCCGCCGTTCTAACGAACGGCGGCACTGCCGACGCTGCGCGGCGCCCAGATACCCCATCTTGCCCCTCAACTGCGGCGCCGCGGGCAAAAAGCCCAGCGGACGCCTTGTTTCGGGGCAACCTGGGGCACCTGGATCGCCGCTCGCTGATATATGGGTTGACATCGTATCAACCGCTGCAGAAGGGTTTTCGCCTTGCATGAATTGGGAATCGTTTACCACATCATTCGCGATGTCGAGAACGTGGCGCGCGCCAATGGCGTGAGTCGCGTTTCGAGCGTTACGCTGCTGCTGGGCGAGGTCTCGGGCGTCGTTCCCGACTTGCTGCTCGACGCTTGGCGCTGGGCGGCAGATAAAAAGCTCATCGTGCGGGGCGCGGAGCTTATCGTGGAGCCTGTCGAGGCCGTGACGCATTGCGAGGCGTGCGGCCGCGACTATGCGACGGTCGAGCACGGCAAGATCTGCCCCCATTGCGGTAGCGGCGAGACATACCTGCTGCAGGGCCGGGAGGTCATGATCAAGCAGATTGAGACCCCCGACGAGGACCCGCCAGATGCTGCTCCCGACGGCCTCTCCGACGCCCCCGATGCCGTCGACGCTGCCAACCCCCTCCACATCGTCTAGCCCCTAGTCGTTGGGGACGTTCTTGTTTGACTAGTCGTTTAAGAACGTCCCCAATGACTACTTGTAAGAACGTCCCCAATGACTACTTACGTTAGTGCATAAGTCACGCTAATAGTCAAGTTATGTCTGTTTAAACAAAATAACTGCAGTACAAGCGCATTCGCGCTTGCCTAAAATCGATATTAATGACCAGCCTGCTTGTATCTGTAAAATGAATGGCTTGATAAGTGACGCCTTGGCGTGTAATCCGTCAAAAAGCAGTAACGTAATCAACTTGTAACAAACCTAGACGTTTAAATAAATTATCCAATCATTCGCATTTTTCTCTATAATTTTACAGGACGAACAGGTATACTCCTTTCATGTCGTGTAGGAAATACGTAGACAAAGAGGAGGTTATGTGATGGTAAGTATTGTTCTTGCTAGCCACGGGGACTTGGCAGCTGGAATCAAGCAGACGGGCTCGATGGTCTTTGGCGATCAGCCGTCTGTGGCCGTGGTTTCGCTCGAGCCGAGCATGGGCCCCGACGACTTCCGTGCCAAGGTCGAGGAAGCAATCGCTTCCTTCGAGGACCAGGAGCAGGTGCTCTTCCTCGTTGATCTGTGGGGCGGCACGCCGTTCAACCAGATCAGCGGTCTCATCGAGGGCCACGATTCCTGGGCTATCGTCACCGGTGTCAACCTGCCTATGCTCATCGAGGCATATTCGCAGCGCTTTGACGCAAAGAACACTGCACATGCGATCGCAAAACATCTCGTGACTGAGGCTAAGGCTGGCGTGCGCGTCAAGCCCGAGTCTCTGGAGCCCGAGGAGAAGAAGCCGGCCACGGCCGCCGCTGCTCCTGCAGGCGCCATCCCTCCGGGAACGGTCATCGGCGATGGGCACATCAAGATCGCCCACGTCCGTATCGACACCCGTCTGCTGCATGGTCAGGTGGCCACCACGTGGACCAAGCAGATCAACCCCAACCGCATCATCGTGGTTTCCGACGGCGTTGCTCACGACGAGCTCCGCAAGACCATGATCGAGCAGGCTGCCCCTCCGGGAGTCCATGCCAACGTCGTGCCCATTAAGAAGATGGCCGAGGTTGTCAAGGACACGCGCTTTGGTGACACCAAGGCCATGTTGCTCTTTGAGAACCCGCAGGATCTGCTCAAGGCTATCGAGGCCGGCGTCGACATCAAGGAAGTCAACATCGGTTCCATGGCTCACTCCAAGGGCAAGGTCGTCGTCACCAACGCCGTCGCTATGGGCGATGACGACGTTAAGACTCTCGAGGCCCTCAAGGCCAAGGGCGTCAAGTTCGAGGTCCGCAAGGTTCCTTCGGATTCCTCCGAGGATCTCGACGCCATGTTGAAGAAAGCTAAGGCCGAACTGGCCGCTCAAGCATAGTAAAGGAGGGTCCGATACATGTCTGCAATCACTATTCTGCTTGTTGCGATTGTCGCGTTGCTTGCCGGTATGGAAGGCATTCTGGATGAGTTCCAGTTCCATCAGCCGCTCGTGGCATGCACGCTTATCGGTCTCGTAACCGGTCACCTTCAGGAGGGCATCCTCCTGGGCGGTTCGCTCCAGATGATGGCCCTTGGCTGGGCTAACGTCGGCGCCGCCGTCGCGCCTGACGCCGCTCTGGCCTCGGTCGCTTCTTCGATTATCATGGTGCTCGCCCTCAACGGTGGCGCCACCGATTCGGCCAAGGCCGTTACCGCCGCCATCGCCGTCGCCGTCCCGTTGTCGGTCGCTGGCCTGTTCCTGACCATGATCTGCCGTACCCTGGCTACCGCTATCGCTCACGCCATGGACGGTTGCGCCGAGAAGGGTGACTTCTCCGGCATCGAGCGCTGGCAGTACGCCGCCATCCTCATGCAGGGCCTTCGTATCGCCATCCCGGCAGTACTTCTGTGCATCATCCCGGCCGAGGCGGTCACCAACGCGCTTAACGCTATGCCCGACTGGCTGTCCGGCGGCATGGCTGTCGGCGGCGGCATGGTCGCTTCCGTCGGTTACGCCATGGTCATCAATATGATGGCCACCAAGGAGACCTGGCCGTTCTTCATCCTCGGCTTTGTCCTTGCTGCCATCCCTCAGCTCACGCTGATCGCTCTTGGCCTCATCGGCATCTCCCTTGCCCTCATCTACCTTGGCCTCAAGGATCTGGCCAAGCAGGGTGGCGGCATGGGCGGTGGCTCCGGTGACCCGCTCGGCGACATTCTGAACGATTACGAGTAGGAGGGGAGTGATACATATGGCAGAGAACAAGATTCAGCTCACCAAGGCTGACCGCAAGAAGGTTTGCTTCCGTCATCAGTTCCTTCAGGGCTCGTGGAACTACGAGCGTATGCAGAATGGCGGCTGGTGCTTCGCAATGATCCCTGCGATCAAGAAGCTCTACACCAGCAAGGACGACCAGATTTCCGCGCTTAAGCGCCACCTGGAGTTCTATAACACCCATCCCTATGTTTCCGCCCCCGTCATTGGCGTTACCCTCGCTCTCGAGGAGGAGCGCGCCAACGGTGCACCGATCGATGACGTCGCCATTCAGGGCGTCAAGGTCGGTATGATGGGCCCGCTCGCCGGCGTCGGCGACCCCGCCTTCTGGTTCACCCTTCGCCCGATCCTGGGCGCTCTGGGCGCTTCCCTGGCCCTGTCCGGCAGCATCGCCGGTCCGCTGCTGTTCTTCTTCGCGTGGAACATCATCCGTTACGCCTTCCTGTGGTACACGCAGGAGTTTGGCTATAAGGTCGGCTCCTCCATCGCCAAGGACCTCTCCGGCGGTCTGATGGGCAAGGTCACCGAGGGTGCTTCCATCCTGGGCATGTTCATCATCGGTGCCCTGGTCGAGCGCTGGGTGTCCATCTCCTTCACCCCGGTCGTCTCCAAGGTCACGCAGTCTGCCGGCGCCTTCATTGACTGGGCTAACCTGCCTTCCGGTGCCGAGGGCATCAAGGAAGCGCTGACGATGTACAACTCCGTCGGTGCTACCGCTCTTGATCAGGTGAAGGTCACCACGCTTCAGGCTAACCTCGATCAGCTCATCCCCGGCCTTGCTGCCGTGTGCCTGACGCTGTTCGTCTGCAAGCTGCTCAAGAAGAAGGTCAGCCCGATCGTCATCATCCTGGCTCTCTTCGCCGTCGGTATCATCGGTCGCGTTTGCGGCTTCATGTAATCGCGCTTCGGCTTAAGACCGAGAGTTGCTAGGCAAGGGCTTTTGAGCCATTGAAACGGACCGCACCCGGTGGGTACACTGGATGCGGTCCGATTGTTTTATTTGGAGGGCGAGGCGCGCATGGCGCAATCTCAGAACAGCACGGTCGATCTGGCAACACCGGCAACCTGCCTGATGGGGCTTACCAGCCACGGTAACGTGATGGTGGGCAATAAGGCGTTCGAGTATTACAACGAGCGCAATCCCGAGGATTTTATTCAAATTCCGTGGGACGAGGTCGACTATATTGCCGCCGAGGTTTTGCGCGGCACTAAAAAGATCACGCGTTTTGCTATCTTTACCAAGGATAACGGCCACTTTACGTTTTCGACGCGCGACGACAAAGAGACGCTTCGTGCAGTTCGCAAGTACGTCGACGAGGATAAGCTTGTGCGTTCGCCCGACTTTATCGATGTGACGGCCAAGGGCGCCAAGAGCATACCCTCCGTCATCAAAGGCCTTTTCCACAAAGGCAGCTAGTCGCCTGCGACGTTCTTATACGACTAGTCATTTAAGAATGTCCCCAATAACTACCTGTAGCTCTTCGCGGGATTCGCTGGGGAAATATCATCCCAGTTTGAGCGCCTATTCTGGGATGCAGTTTCCGGAACAGGCTCATTTGGGAAACCATATCCCGTTTCGAGCTCAAATTTCGGGTCGTAGTTTCCTAGAGAGGCCCCATCCGGAAAGCCCGTCCCAGAATTCGTCTGGATAGTGGGACACGCTTTCCGGAAGGCTGTCCCACCGTAACTTCGAAGAGTGGCTATGCGCTGCATGGCAGTGGCGCAAATCTGCTACACTAGTACAACATGCCTCCGTAGCTCAGGGGATAGAGCACCGCTCTCCTAAAGCGGGTGTCGACGGTTCGAATCCGCCCGGGGGCACCAGAGCAATATCGAGCCCGGTACCGCTGCGGTACCGGGCTCTTCTGGTTTAAAGGCATGCCGTAGTTTTCGCTGCTTCGGATAAAGAAAGCGCCCGCTTGCTGGGGGAGCAAGCGGGCGCCTGTGAGCGAATATGTTTGCGGCATCAGCCGCTGTGGGCAATGTCTCGATGACTAGTTGGTCGTGCCGGAATCGTCGCCTGAATCGGTGCCAGAGCCAGAAATCGAAACCGTCAGCGTGATCGTGCTGTCGGTGGACTGCTTGCCAGTGGGGGAGACGCCCGTCACGGTGGCGTTTTCGTTACCACTCACGGGGTTGCCGTTCTGATCGCAGAATGCGATGTTGTAGAATCCGGCGTTGTTGAGCGCGGTGACGGCGGAGGAGATGCTCTTGCCGTACAGGTTGCCCGGAACGTTTGCCTTGCCGGACTTCTTGGCGATGACGACGGTAATCGTGGCGCCGGGCTTTTGCTTACCGCTGGGGTTCCAGCTAATGACGGTGCCCTCGGTGACGGAATCGTTCTCCTGGTAGGTTACATCGACGCCAAAGCCGGCCATATCGAGGGCGTTGCGTGCCTGAGCCTCGGTCATGTCGGTCAGATCAGGGACAGAGGTGGTGTCGGGTCCACTCGAGACTTTGTACGAGATGGTCGTGCCCTTCTCGACTTCCTTGCCCGCATCGGTGCCCTGTTCAAAGACTTCGCCCTTTTCGGCCTCGTTGGCTTCCTCGGTGGCATTGCCCTTAAGGCCGACGCTTGCCAGCGCCGCCTCTGCCTGGTCCTTGGTCAGACCAACGAGCTGCGGGACATCAACCTTCTCGGAGGGCTTGGGACCCTTGGAGATTACCAGATTCACCTTGGTGCCCTTGGGCTTCTTGGTGTGACCGTTAGGAGTCTGCTCGACAACCTTTCCCTCGTCGACGTCGTCGTTGTAGCTCTGGTCAATGGTTCCGACGTCAAGGCCGGCATCCTTAATCAGTTCGACGGCGGTCTGCTGGTCCTTACCCAACACATCGGGAACCGGGACCTGCTCGCCGCCAAAGAGTCCGGTGGCAAAGGCCACGATGACGCCGATAACGGCTACCGCAGCAATTACGGCGGCGATGATCTTGTTCTTGTTGGATTTGGGCTGCTCGGTGGCGTAAGAGCCGGTTGAACCCGAGACGGAGCTGCGAGCGTTATTTTGTCCGCTCACGCCCGAGACGGGGCGTACCATGGCGCGCGTCTGGTCGGATAGCTCTCGGGTCTTGGTGGCACCCAGGTCGCCAACGGCGCCGATAACGCGCGTAGGCTCCGGCACGTTGACGGCGCGACCAGACAGGTAGCTGTTGAGCACCTGACGCAGCTCGTCGGCCGTCTGGAAACGGTTGGCCGGATCTTTTTCCATGCACTTGAGGATAATGCGCTCAAGATCGGCATCGACACCGGAGTTGATCTGGCTCGGCGGCACGGGCAACTCGTTGACCTGCTTGAGTGCGACCGAGATGGCATCGTCGCCGTCGAAAGGCACGTGGCCGGTGGCGCACTCGTACATCACGACGCCCAGCGAGTAAATGTCCGAGGTGGGGCCTAGATCCTGCCCGCGGGTCTGCTCGGGGCTTACGTAGTGGGCGGTGCCCAAAACGTTGTTGTCCTGCGTAAGGTGGCTGTTCTTGGCGCGCGCGATGCCAAAGTCCATGACCTTGATGTTGCCGTCGGGCAGCACCATGATGTTCTGCGGCTTAATATCGCGGTGGATGATCTCGTGCTTGTGGGCGACCGAAAGTGCGGAGCTGATCTGCGAGCCGATCTGGGCGACCTTTTTGGGGTCAAGGGCGCCGTGGCTCTTGATGCCGCTCTTAAGGTCGGTGCCGCGCAGGTATTCCATGACGATGTAATAGGTGTCGCCGTCCTTGCCCCAATCGTAGACGCCGACGATATAGGGGGAGGAGAGGCCGGCGGCTGCTTGGGCCTCCTGCTTAAAGCGTGCGGCAAAGGTGGCGTCGCCGGCATATTGCGGCAGCATGATTTTGATAGCTACCGTGCGGTCGAGGACCTGGTCCTGTGCACGGTAGACGGTCGCCATGCCGCCCGTTCCTACCTTATCCTTGAGGAGGTATCTTCCCCCGAGGACCCTCTGTTCCATTCCTGCTCCTAACATGACTATTCGCTCAACGATGTGTGTAGTACCAAATTTGAGGCCGCTGGGGCCGTGTGGCGCATTGCCGCTAGCGTTATCGGCCGCGGCACGCCCCATGCTTGCGCATCAATCACGGGCATCACGCTCCCTGGGCGGCAAGCGCCGCGGTCAGGACGATGCCGGCGATCTTTGCCGCCTTGACGTCGTGCTTGTCGTAATCCTCCAAGGCTACCGAGATGGCGACCGTGGGTGAATCGTAAGGCGCAAAACCGACGAACATTGAGTTGACTTTGGTACCGACGGTCTCGGCAGAGCCGGTCTTGCCGGCAACCTTGACGCCCGGAATCTGGGCATCGGTGCCGGTGCCGGATTGAACGACGTCGAGCATGGCCTGTTTGACCTGTTCGGCCGTGGTGGCGCTGACGGCCTGGCCCAGTGAGCGGGACTGCGTGGTTTTGACCACGGTTCCGTCTGGGGCGAGCACCTGGGCAACGAAGAACGGGTCCATGACGACGCCGCTGTTGGCGATGGCCGCCGCGATAACGGCGTTCTGCATGACGGTGGTCTGCGGACCCGGCGTGTGGTCCATGCCGACGGGCTGGCCGGCGCCGGCCCAGGCGGTTTCCCACTCGGTCATGAGCGAGGGGTCGGCCATGATGGACGCCGTGGCGGTTAGGTCCTGACCGAGCTTTTGGCCATAGCCAAAGGCGTTGGCGAACTGTACGAGTGAGCTGGCGCCGACCTCGTTTGCCACCTGACCAAAGACGACGTTGGACGACACGGCAAAGGCCTGCTGCAGGCTAATCGTGCCGTAGCTCTCATTGGCGGAGTTGGTGACCGGTGCATTGCCGATATCCATGGAACCGGGCGCCTGATAAGTGCTCGAAAGGCTTGCGGTGCCGGTTTCGAGTGCCGCCGAAAGCGTGACGACCTTAAACGTGGAGCCCGGAGTATAGAGGGCGTCCATGGCGCGGTCGTACATAGAACCGTCCTCACCGCCGCCCGATTGCAGCAGGGCGTCGATGTTGGTGTTGTCGTAGGTGGGCGAGCTGGCGCATGCGAGCACCGCGCCAGTGCGCGGGTCCATGACCACAACGGCGCCCTTAAAGCCCTTGAGAGCCTGTTCGGCGGCCGTCTGGATGCGGGAGTCGATGGTGAGTTTGGCGGTGTTGCCCGGCTGGTTTTGGCCCGCGAGCGACGCGATGGCGTTGTTCCAGCTGGAGTAATCCTTGGAACCGGTGAGCGTGTCGTTCATCACGCTCTCGATGCCGGCGGTACCGTACTGCTGGCTCACATAGCCAACCACATGGGCGGCCAGGTTGCCGTTAGGGTAGGAGCGTACGTAGGTGCCGTCCTCCTGTTGCAGCGATTCGGCCAGCGTCACGCCGTCGGACGTGATGATGGAGCCGCGCTGGATGTACTTGGAACGGGCGATGGTGTGATTGTTGGTTGGCATATCCTGGTAATCCTTGGCCTTGATGACCTGGACATAGGTGAGGTTGCCGATGAGGATGGCGAACAGGGCCGTAAAGGCAAACACCGCGCGGGTTAGGCGGTTAGCGAGCGCCACGCGGCCGAGCACGCCAGATTCGGGCGTATCGAGCAGGCGACGACGCATGCGCGAGCCGGTGGAGTGGCTGCCACGGCCGTAGGAAGACGAAGAAGCGAAGCGCGTGCCGGCATGCGCCGCGGCAGAAGCGACCTGGTCGTCAGTGATGGCGGCCATGGTACCGGTACCGGTGAGCTCGGCTTCGCGACCGGTGGCCTCATCGCCGGCGCGCAGCAAAAGCGCGACAATGATAAAGCTCGCCAGCAGCGAGGAGCCGCCCTGGCTCATAAAGGGCAGGGTGACGCCGGTCAGCGGAATCAGGCGGGTAACGCCGCCAACGATCAAGAAGGCCTGGAAGCTAATGGCGGCCGTGAGGCCCGTGGCGCTAAATGCGGCAAGGTCGGACTTAGCGCGGGCGGCCGTGGTCAGGCCTCGCACGGCAAAGAGCATAAACAGGACGAGTACGGCGCCGCCGCCCAAAAGGCCCATTTCCTCGCCGATGGCCGAGAAAATGAAGTCGGACTCAACGACGGGGATGTTATTGGCCATGCCATTACCGATGCCAACGCCGATAAGACCGCCGTCAGCCAACGAGAAAAGGGATTGCACAATCTGGTAGCCCTGGCCCTGGGCATCCTTAAAGGGGTCGGCCCAGATCTGGAAACGTACCTGGACATGCGACAGGAACTTGTAGGCGCCCACGGCACCCACTGCCAAAAGCGCAAGGCCGATGACGACATACGAGAAACGTCCCGTGGCGACGTAGAGCATCAGCAAGAAGATGGTGTAGAACAGCACGGCGGAGCCCAAGTCGCGCTCGAAGACAACGACCAGAAGGCATACACCCCACACAGCGAACAGCGGTAGCAGCAGGCGCAGGCGCGGGACCTTGAGGCCCAAGATCTTGCGATTGGAGATGGAGAGTAGCTCGCGGTTCTCGGCTAGGTATCCGGCCAAGAACAATACGATAAAGATCTTGGCGAACTCGCCGGGCTGGATGGTGAAGCCGGCGATACGAATCCACAGCTTGGAGCCCGAGATGGTGGTGCCGATAAAGATGGGCAGCATCAGCAAGATGATGCCGATGATGCCAAAGGTGTACTTGTAGCGCATGACCACATCGAGATTCTTGATCATCGCGAGCGTGCCCACCATCAGTGCCACCGAGACAAACAGAATGACGAGCTGCGAGATGGCGAGGGCGGGTGCCAGACGCGTTACGAACGTGATGCCGATGCCCGAAAGCACAAAGACGATGGGAAGGATGGCCGGATCGGCACCGGGCGCCAGGATGCGCACGGCGATATGCGCCGCGGCGAAGGCGGCAAAAAGACCGATCGGCACGGCGAGCGTTTCAAACGAGATGGAAGCGCCTGCGGTGAGCACGTACATCGCATACAGCAGGATGACGGGGAACGCCGAGGCGATGAGCAAGAGCATTTCGGTGTTGCGGCGACTCATAAGCGGCACTCCCTTTCTAATTCTTATCGGAGGCTTCGGCCTCGGCGGACTGTTCGGCGGTTTTTTCGGAATTCGATTTGGAAGTCGATTCCTGGTCGGTGTTGTCGCGAATCGTTTGCGCGTCGATCACCTGGCGGGTCTGTTCCTCATCGATTTGATGACGGTACTTGGAGATAGTGTCCTGCGCGTCGTCGACACTCGTTTGCGGAATGCCTGCTTTCAGGCGATTCTGCGTGTCTTCGGGTAGGTCGGATAGCTTGATGGCGGTCGTGCTCTCGAGCCAGTGCAGCTTAAGGCCGAGCGGCTTGCCGGGAATGCCCCGGTAGACCGCGACGGTGTCCTTGTAGGTGCCCAGGTAATACGAGCCGGTGACGCCCGCGTAGGCCCAGATGGCTGCCGCCAGCACAAAAGCGATGCCCAGGATGGCGGCAATGGTGACGTTGCGGCGGCGAACACGCTTCGCCTCGCGCATGACGCCGTCGTCGACCAGGTCCACAACGACTACCGTCACGTTGTCGTGGCCGCCGGCAGCGAGCGCGGCGTCCACCAGGTTGTCGACGCAAATCTGCGCCGTAGACGATTGCGTGGCGATGTTTTCGATTTCGCTATCGGGAATCATGCTCGAAAGGCCGTCCGAGCACAGGATCAGGCGGTCACCCTCTTCGATGTGCAGGGTAAAGTGGTCGGCATACATGGCGGGGTCCGAACCCAGCGCACGCGTGATAACCGAGCGGTTGGGATGGACGCGCGCCTCATCGGCCGTAATTTCGCCAGCGTCCACGAGCTCCTCCACATAGGAGTGGTCGCGGGTCACGCGGATGAGCGTGCCCTCGTGGAGCAGATAGGCGCGCGAGTCGCCCACGTGGGCGATGGCGAGCATGTCGTTTTCGATATAGGCGCAGGTCGCCGTGCAGCCCATACCGGGCTTGCCCAGGCCGTTGAGTGCGGCCTCGATGACGGCGGCGTTGGCAGCTTCGACGGCTGCGGCTAGGCGCGCGGCGTCGGCAGCCTGTGGCGCCGTCTTGGCGATGGTCTCGACCGCGATGGATGAGGCTACCTCGCCGGCGGCGTGACCACCCATGCCGTCGCACACGCAGAAGAGCGGCGACTGTACCAGGTAGGAGTCCTCGTTGTGCGGACGCACGCAGCCAACATCGGAGCGGGCGCCCCACATGAGTTGCGTGGTGGTGCCGGCATCGTAGGTCGAATCGGTCTCGATGCGCTCGTCGGCCAGCGGCTCAAAACTCATGGTCGAACCAGGGTCCTTGAGCTTGGCCTCCACGGCGGCGACATCAATCTCGGCCGTGTCGCCGGGCGAGACGGCGTTGGCCTCGTTGCTCGGGTCGTCGACTTTAGACGTGGCGGGCACTTCGGTTGTGTGGTCGGCAGGCTCTTCGTCTTGCGGGGCGACGGCTGCGGGCTCGGGTGCCGCGAAGTGCGCGGGCGCGGGCGTGCTGTGGGGCTGAGAGGCGTCCTCCGTCGCTGCGACGGGCATCTCTTCGGCCGTAGGCTGCACGGCCTCGGGCGCCGATGCGGCCGCGGGGGAGGATGCCGCCGCGGGTGCCGGTGTAGATGCGGGCTCGGGCGCTGCGGTGGGTGCTGGAACTACGGGAAACACCGGTGCCGTGGGCTCGGGGGCCAAAAACACCGCGGCGCTCTCATCGATTGCCGCGGCGACAGACTCGGCAAAGTGGGCCGGCGCAGGTGTAGTTTCCGGTGCCGAAGGTTGATCGGCAACGGCGTGCGCGCCGATGGGGGCATCGGTGGAATTATCTTCATCCTGGCCATCGATGGGCATCGGATGGTCTTGCGTTACATGCGAAAGAGGCAGGGAGAACACGGTGTCCTCGGGCTCCACGGGCGCAGGGCCCGCCGGGGCGGCATGAGCCGGCACGGCCGCGGGGGCAGCCAGTGCCTCGGACATGGTTGCGGACTTGTTCTCCTCGTCGATCATCGACGGTTCACCTTCATGACCACGTCGCCAATCTGGACTTCGTCGCCCTCGCGCAGCGTTGCGGGCTCCACCAGCTGGCGGCCGTTAACAAGGGTGCCGTTGAGCGAGTTGAGGTCCTCGATAATAAGTGCCGGGCCCTGCAGCGAAAAACGCGCATGCGAGGCAGAGACAAACGGCTCGTTGATGCAGATGTCAGATGACGGCGAACGACCGACGATGACGGGGCCAAGCATATCCACGTGAATACCGCGAATGCCGCGCGGGCCCTTGTCCACATCGATCGTCCAGATGGCAGAGTCGCGGCGCTGGCCGCGCACGAGCCCCACGCCGGTCTTCATGACGGCGAACAAGAAGATATAAAGCAAGACGACCAGTACGATGCGGCCTGCAAAAAGGACGATATCGATGTTCATAAGCGATTAACCCCTAAATTCAAAGGTGCTCAGGCCAAACGTTAGCAGATCGCCGTTGCGCAGCGGGCAGCGCGTGATGCGGCGGTTGTTGACGAGCGTGCCGTTGGTGGAGTTGAGGTCCTCGATCGACCAGTCAGAGCCGGTAAAGGTGAGCTGGGCATGACGGCGCGACACGTTGGGGTCGCGCAGGGCGATGTCGGATACCGAGCGCTCACGACCGATGGTCACCTGCGCGGAGGTGATGTTGTGGCTCTCGCCGCTCACGACGTCGACGAGTTGGGCGAGCGGACGCTGCGGGGCGCGGGGGCTTGCCATGTTGGAGGCGATGCTGGTCGCAGCGCCAAGGCCCACGGCGGCGCCAGTGGCAGCCGCTCCGCCCATACCGGCAAGTGCGTCGCGCGAGACGGTTTGCGGCACAGGGATGGGGGCTGCGGGATCGGGGACATTGGGTGCAAAGGGGTCGGCCGCAGCGAGCGGGTCGGGAGTGGCAGCGCGGGGTGTCGGCTGCTGCTGGGGCATGGCGGCCGGGTATTGCTGCGGCGATGCAAACTGCTGCTGACCGGCGCGGGGGGCGCTTGCGGCACGGCTTGTGGCCGAGCTGTTCTGTCCCAGGCCATTTTGATAGGCGCGCTCTTCCTCGTACAGACGGCCGAGCGTGGGAGCGTCGACGTTCTCGGCAAAGACCGAGAACTTGCCGGCGCGCAGCTGAGGGTCGATCATAAAGCGAACAAGGGGCTCGCCGACAAAGACGTAGCGGCGTTTTTCGGCCTGCGCCTTCACAAACTCGCGCACCTCGCGCGAAAGCTCGGGATAGAACGGGGCAAGCATGGGATCGTCATCGGTGGCGATCAGGATGGTATAGAGCGCCGGCGCGGTGTTGACGCCGTTGATCACCAGAGTTTGATCCTCCATGTCGCGAGCAGCCTGCTTGGCAAGCTTCTTAAAGGAGAACGGGGCACGGGTGGCACCGAAGATGCCGGCCACGTGGTCCTCGAAGATGTTCAGGAAGTTCACGAAAGATCACTCTCCGTATAGGTTCTTTGGTATCCGAGCAAATACAGGCATATCCCAACGATTATAGAGGATAGGATTCCCGCAACCGCCGCCTTGGCGACGACCGTGCCCGCAAGGCTGGCAATTTCCATATGGTGTGCAAGACAAAACGATACGGCCGAGCCGATACCGGCGACGGCAATTGCGACGATGGCGGCGAGGTTTGACCCCTGCTCGGCGCGCTTGGCATGGGCATTGAGCAGCAGCGACGTTGCCGCGGCTGCTGCTGCGATCAGTGCGAAGGCGGCCCAGAGGAACGCGTCGCCCAGCGCTGCGGCGACATTGCCAAGCCCCAGCACGCCTCCCGTAGGGAGGGCAGCTGCGGCCAGGCGGGCAAAAAGCGCGCCTATACCCGTGGCGGCAGCGGCGCTTGCCGGGCCGAGCCAAAACGCCGCGAAGCCCGCGGCGGCCCCGGCGGCAAGGATGGCGTCGCCGGTTAGACAACCTAGCGCAAGCGCGCAGGTGAGTGCCGCGCTCGCGGCCGCTTCGGTGCGTCCCCAGACAATCCACCATCCGGACATGGCGGCGGCAAAAATGACCGCGACCGGCAGCATCGACAGGATGCCCTGCGCCTGCATGGTGGCGTTGGCCATGAGCACCAAAAAGCCCACGGCCGAGATAGCCGAGCCGATCTGCGGTGCCAAGCCTGCCGCCGCGCCAATAGCGATGGCCGCGGCGACCAGCCCGGGAAGCGCCGCGACGCCCGCTGTCTGCATAAGCAAAAAGCTGAAGGTTGCACACGTTAGTGCCGAGATACCGCGCATGGTGTAATCGCGCGCGCAGCTCCAGCGCGTGCCCGCCCAACCAAGCGCGGGGTCGACCTCGATGGCGTTATCCTCGTAAGGCAGCGACTCCATATCGTCTGCCGCGTGCTCGTCGTCCGAAAGCTCGCTTACCATCTGCTCCAAGCTGCGACGGCCTTCGCGCACGCTCCCCAAGCCGGCAAGGAGTTGGTCGCAGAATGCCTCGATGCTATCGGGGCGGTCTTGCGGCATAGGGGAGAGGGCGCTCATGAGCGCTGCCTCGGCCCCCGGGGGAAAGTGCGGGATCAGCTCGCTGGGGTAGGTGGCGCCGCCGATGATGCGGTCGAGCGAGTCGGCAGGCGTTGCCGCCATAAAGGGGGCGCTGCCGCACAGGCCCTCGTAGATCACGCAGGCAAGGGCAAAGACATCGGCGCGCTCGTCGACCGTGCCGGTCTCGATATCGAGCTGTTCGGGCGGCATGTAGCCGATGGTGCCGCCGCGCGATCCGCCAAAGCCGCCGGCAGATGACAGCCGCGCCATGCCAAAGTCGGTGAGCTTTACATTGCCCGAGTGGTCAATGAGCACATTGGCGGGCTTTATGTCCAGATGAAGCACGCCGTTTGCATGGGCAAAGGTGAGCGCCTGACCCAACGCGTCGGCAATGGTCGCTGCCTCGTCAAAGGTGAGCGAGTGGCCGTCCACGCGATGCAAAAACTCGGCCAGCGACATGCCGTCGACATACTCCATGACCAGGTAGGCATAGGCGGTGTCATGCGTAAAGTCGATAACCTGCACGATATTGGGATGTTGAAGCATGGCGGCGGTATGTGCCTCGCGCAGTACATCCATGATGTCGCTGGCGGGCATGCCGGAGCCGTTGATAAGAGGGATGCGCTTAATGGCCACGCGACGGCGCAGGTGCGTGTCGCGGCAAATCTCGATGGAGCCAAAACCGCCGGTCGCAAGCGTCTCGAGCGGCTGGTACCGCTTGAGCAGCTCGCGAGAGCTGGTGCCCTCCAAAGGGACGTCCGGCGAGAACCGGGCGGTATGTTGCGAGAAAAGCGGCATGGCCAACCCTCGTGCGTTTAAAGTTCGTTTGCGAGCGGCGGGCGCGGGGCCGAGCCATTCGCGGTGGCATAGATGCTGCTAGTGTAGCACGCTCTGGTGCATGGGGAGGATAGCGGGATGCGAGGCTGCCTGTCTGACTTGGCCTTAGCGCTTCTTCTTGCCCTTCTTCTGCTTGCACTGCTTGCCCTTGTTGTCCTGGGGCTTGTCTGCCTTGTCTCCCTGCTTGGCCTCGGCTGCAGCCTTCTCGGCCTTCATTTTCTTCTTTTTGGTCTCGATGCGGAGCTTTTTGTTGATGCGCGCCTTAAGGAAGGAGCCAAACTGCTCGGCGTCGCCGCGAACAAAGGTGTCCTTGGGGATCGTCACGCCCTGGTCTGCGAACATGGCAACAAAGATGCGCTCGCCGTCGAGTACGTGGTCGAGCTTCTCAAACGGGAAGAACTGCGACTTGCCGCTCTTGCCCCATACCATCAGGCCGTCCTCGTTGGCGGCGACGCGGCGATAGCGGCCACCCATGGACTTGTCGGCCTCGACAGCGTCGATAAAGTCGCGGGCAAGGGTGTGGTGCAGGTTTTTGCTCCACCAGGCCAAAAAGGCGCCGAATACGATCAGGACGACGCCAAACTTGATCCAGTTGCCGCCGGCCACCAGCATGCCGATGCCGAGCAGCGCGGCAAATGCCGCGGCGACATACAGCGAGCCGCGACGCCTGGGCGAGGCGACCAGGCGGGCGAAGTCGGTGACCAGGTCGTTTTCGTACTGATACTCGTTGAGGTACAGGATGCCGTCGTCGGCTGCTGCCTGTTTCTCGAGCGCGACCTCGACCTGGTCGGCTGCTTCGGAGGGGACGAGGTTGCTCTCTGCGTCTGCCATGCTCTTTGGACTCCTATCGCGGCGGGCTCGCCGTACGGGTTATTATGAGTGCAGTATGCCGTGCGACCGCATGGCCGTCGCGGCAACAAAACTCAGTATACCCGGGGGAGCACCCATGGAATCGTTGTACCGAAAGTATCGCCCGCTCACCTTCGACTCCGTGGTGGGCCAGCAGCATATCGTCTCGACGCTCGAGCACGCCATCACCGAGGGACGCCTGTCCCACGCGTACCTGTTCTGCGGACCGCGCGGCACGGGCAAGACCACCATGGCGCGCATTCTGGCCAAGGCGCTGCTGTGCCGCAATGCCGAGGCGGCGCGCGCCGAGGGCGCAAGCGGCTGCATGCCCGACGGCACTTGCGAAGAGTGCGAGCTCATCGCCGAGGGCAACCACCCCGATGTCTACGAGCTCGATGCCGCAAGCCGTACGGGCGTGGACAATGTGCGCGAGGAGATCATCAACTCCGTTAACTTTGCCCCGGTGCGTGGCAAGTACAAGATCTATATCATCGACGAGGTCCATATGCTCACGACGGCGGCGTTCAACGCGCTGCTCAAGACGCTCGAGGAGCCGCCGGCGCACGTGATCTTTGTGTTGTGCACCACCGATCCGCAAAAGATTCTGGAGACCATCCTCTCGCGCTGCCAGCGCTTCGATTTCCACCGCATCGGCAACGAGGATATCGAGCATCGCCTGTCCTACGTGTGCGAGCAGGAGGGCTTCGATTACGACGACGAGGCGCTGGCCATCGTGGCGCGCCATGCCAAGGGCGGCATGCGCGACGCGCTTTCCACGCTGGAGCAGCTGAGCGTTTTTGGCAACGGCGCCGTGCATGCGGACGATGCCCGCTCGCTTTTGGGCGAGGTTTCGGACCAGATCCTGGGCGAGTTTGCCCGCGCCATCGCCGAGCGTGATATTGCTGGACTCTATGGGCTCATTCGCGCACAGGTCGAGGAGGGCAATGACTTGCTTGAGCTGACGCGCGACCTGGTGGCGCACGTGCGCGACGTGTATGTGGCCTGCGTTGCCGGTACCCGTGGCGAGCTGTTTGAGGGCGGGGCCGAGCAGGCTGAGGCGCTTGCTGCCGAGGCCGCTGCCTTTGGCGGGCATCCGGCCGACCGTCTGGCCCGCGTGCTGACAGTGCTCGACGATGCCGCGTTGGAGATGAGGGGTGCGAGCGACGTGCGCCTGGTGCTCGAGATCGCCTGCACGCGCCTGGCACGTCCCGAGGCCGATCTGACCATTGAGGCCCTGGCCGAGCGCGTGGCACGCTTGGAGGCCATGGTCGCCAACGCCGCGGTGCCGGCGAGCGTGGCTGCTGCTGGTGCTGCGCCTGCGGCTGTCGCGGCTGCACCTGTGGCGACACAACAACCGACGCTGATCTCGGGTGCCCGAGCTGCTGCCCCTGTGGCATCCACCGCTCCCACTGCTACGCCCGCGCGCCAGGGCGGCATGCCTTGGGATCGCGGCGCCGCCGCTCCGGCGACGCAGCCTGCGTCCGTGTCAGCTTCCAAGCCTGCGGCGCCTGCGCCTCGGCCTGCGCCAGCTCCGACGCCTCAGCCCGTTGCGGCCCCCGCGCCTATCACCGCTCCGGCGCCTAAGCCCCAGCCCAACACTGCCGCTCAGGTTGCTGCCGCCGGCGCCGCCGAGACCCCTGCGGTCGAGGATGCCGGCGAGCTCCAGCGCAAATGGGTCGAGGTCGTCGAGCGCGTCAAGGCCCAACAACCTTCTTATGCGGCACTCCTGTTGAACGCTCGCGCTACGGCAGACGATGGTTCTAAGCTCACGGTCTCGTTCCCTACGGCATTTGCTATCAAGATGCTCGGGCGTGCTGATACACAGGCGGTGTTTTTGCCGACAGTCAGTGCGGTCTTCGGTCGTCGCACCGTCGACTATGTCCTGGATGGGGGTGTCAGGCCGGCTCCTCAACATGAGGAGCATTCTCCATCTGCACGGGCTGCGGCATCTGCGGACCCGCAACCCGTGTCCTCGGCGGCCCCTGCATCCTTGAGCGCCAGCGCGCCGCAGCAGCAAGCGGCACCGGTAGCGGCACCGACCCCGTCGGTGACTGAACCCGCCGTGCCCAAACCGGCTGCTCCGATCCCCGCGTCCAAGCCCGCTGCCGCGCCTGCACCCAAGTCATCCGACCTGGCCAAGGCCCCCTGGCTGCGCTCCGACAACCCTGCCGGTGCTCCTGCCACGGGCAAGCTCCCGACCGAGCCCGCGCCCCGAGCGCCCGAGTGCGCGTCTGCTCCCAAGATTCAGCCGTCTGTGCAGGCTGCGCCATGGGAATCCGAGCAGGTACCCTACGACGACGCCATGGTCGGCGGCTTCGCCGGCGATGCGAGCGGGGAAGATCTTCCTCCGTTCGACGTGCCTGCCGCGGCGCCTGCGCCCAGCCCTGCTGCTTCGGCCGCAGCTCCCGCAGCTGCGACGTCCGCCCCTGCAAGTGACGACGCCCTCGCTGCCCCTTGGGAGTCCAACCCCGGCGCCGGCAGTCCTTTCGGTCACCAGGGCGCAGCCCCGGGCATCCCGCAGACCGAGGATGAGGCCAAAGCCCTCATCCGTAGTGTCTTTGGCCAGTCCACCATCTTCAAGCCGGTGGAGTAACTATGCGGGCGGGTATATACGCCGAGTTGTGAGACCTTGCATAATTCGACCTTGCATAGTCTTGGGCGGCGCGTCACGCTAGAGGACATGTACATCGACTGAGTTAGCGCGACCGCCCCGCTCGTTTGCCCCGCGCCGTGGTACGATTTTTGAGTTTGAAAGTCCCGCCGTGCCCGGCTGCCCTTGCAGCTTGTCGCACGACCACACGTAAAGGAGCCATCATGGCCGGTATGAACATGCAGCAGATGATGAAGCAGGCCCGCAAGATGCAGGAGCAGCTTGCCGCCGCGCAGGAGAATCTCAAGTCCCAGACCGTCGACGCTTCTGCCGGCGGCGGCATGGTCAAGGTGACCGTTAACGGCGAGATGGAGCTCGTCAACCTCACCATCGACCCCGATGCGCTCGATCCCGAGGACGTCGATATGCTGCAGGACATGATTATGGCTGCCGTCAACGAGGCCGTCCGCGGCGTCAACGAGCTCGCCAACAAGCAGATGGGCGCCATCGCCGGCGGCCTCAACATCCCGGGCATGCCGTTCTAAGACGCGCACATATATGAGTGCCAACCATAGTCTGCAAAAACTGCTCGATGAGCTGGGCCGTCTGCCGGGCATTGGCCCCAAATCGGCCCAGCGCATCGCCTACTACCTGCTCGAGGCCGACGCCGAGGAGGCGCGCCGCCTGGCCGAGGCCATTCTAGAGGTTAAGCAGGAAGTGCATTTTTGCAGCCGCTGCTTTAATTACGCCACCGCTGACGAGTGCTCCATCTGCCAAGACTCGATGCGCGACACCACCCGCATCTGCGTGGTGGGTGAGCCGCGCGATGTCCAGGCGATTGAGCGCACGGGCAGCTACCACGGCCTCTACCACGTGCTGGGCGGCGTGATCAGCCCCATGGACAAGATCGGCCCCGAGCAGCTGCACATCCGCGAGTTACTGGCGCGCTTGGGCCACGAGGACATCCACGAGGTCATTATCGCCACCAACCCCAACATTGAGGGCGAGACCACGGCGAGCTACCTTGCCCGCACCATCAAGCCTCTGGGCGTCGAGGTGTCGCGTCTGGCGAGCGGCCTGCCCGTGGGAGGCGACCTGGAGTATGCTGACGAGCTCACGCTCGGCCGTGCCATCGAGGCCCGTCGTGCGATCTAGGCGGCGTCAGCTCCGCGGCATGTCCCGTCGGCCTGCCGCACGGGGCGCTCATAATTGGGCACGCGTTCATGCATTTGTTGTACAACAAACCTGCTTTTCATCCGCTTATCGCGTGGATGGGTCCACTCGCACCTCGTATTTGCCCATTCGTTGCACAACCTTTTGGGTTCGCTGATACACTCAAATGTGGATATGAAAGAATGCGCCGCTTTTAAGCGGCGTGTTTTTGTTGGAGGAGAACGCATGCGGCCCGCTAGCACTCAGACAAAGCATGGCGCCGCGGTGCGCATGCGACGCCGGCTGGGCCTGGCGCCTCGGGCGTACGTGCTGCTGTCTTGCTCGCTTGTACTGGTCATAGCCGGTGTTTCGGCTTATGGCATGACGGTGCCGTCCATGGCACAGGCGCATGCTGCGCGCGAGCTGCATATTGGGCGCAAGGCCAAAAGCGACTTGGGAACGACAACCGGATATGCGTGGGCGAGCGTGTTCGGGCGCACCGTGTTTGGCGTCGATCCCGCGGACGAGGGCGAGCGGGCGTCCAACGAGATCACGCTGGCAAACGGCAAGACCATCGTGCTCACCAACACCAAGGTCATTACGAAGCTTTCCAACAACAGTGTGGCTTCTGTCGTCAATAAGGCCGAGCAGCAGAAGGGGCAGGACGCCCAACAGACAGGCCAGCCCGGCGGTTCGGGTTCGTCTGGCTCCAGCTCCGATTCGTCGGGCGGCGGTTCCGGTTCGGGCTCCGCCTCTGGCGGTGGATCTTCGAGTGATGGCTCGACGGACGGCGGTGCCGGCGGCGACACGGGCTCGGGTGGTCTCTCGGCTGCCGAGGAGGAGAGTATTCACAGCTGGCTCGTGACCAAATACAACATGCTCGATGGCTATGTCGCCCGCGCCAACAGCGTGGTTTCGACCTATAACGCTACGGGCGATACCGGACCGTGCGACAGCCTGGCCAACGATATGTTTGTCATCCGTGCCGAGTTTGGCCGGCAAACGTTTTCTCCCAAGTCAAAGTGGTATCAGCAATACGCCAACCTATGGGGTTGCTACACCAATCTGTGCCAATGGGTGGGGCATTATGGCGATGACGACGTCGCGCTCAACAACTTCAATACCAAAGTGGCGGCGATCGCCCTATGACGAATAGCCTTGCTTCTGTGGCAACCCAGTCGCTCAGCCGTGATCCTATGGTGGGCCTGCGCCTGGCGCGCGTTGGAGGGTTTGAGCCCGCCATTGCGCTGGGCCCGGACGAGCTTCCCGCCTACCTGCGCCGTTTTACGATGCTGTTTGCCGATGACACCACCATGCGTCGCGGCGGTATCGGCCGTGTGACGCGTGCCGTCAACGCGCAGGGCGAGGCCGTGGCACTCAAGCAGCTCATCTTGCCAACGCGCGACGAATTTGATGACGATGTCGCCCACGAGGCGCTGGTCACCAAGTTCAAGGCGGCGTTTCGCGAGGAATATGAATGCCATCGCGCCCTTTCGGGCCTTAGAGGCTTTCCCCGCCTGTATGGATGGGGCGAGGTCGACGGCGTGCCCGCGATTGTCATGGAGTGGGTCGAGGGCGAGACGCTCGCTCGCCTGCGCTCGCGCCTTGCCGTGGACGATGCCGGGCGTCTGTCGCCGCTCCTGGCGGCGCGCCTGGGTCGCGACCTGTTCGATCTGCTCTGCCGCATGAGCTTGGTAGGCGAGGGGTTCGTCCATCGCGATATCTCGCCCGCTAATATTATGGTGCGCACGGCGCGCCTGCCGCTCGACCGACAGCTTGCCGAAGGCACCTTCGACCTGTGCTTGATCGACTTTGGTTCTTCGCTGGCGCTCGAGCCCGCCTCTGCGGTGGCCGGCACCGGCGGCAAGGCGTCGTTTACCGAGCGCTATGCCACGTTGCGCCGCGCGACGGTGGCCTACGCCCCGCCCGAGATGCTCACCGACGATATCCCCGACCTGCGCATGCTTCGCATGTCGCCGGCAATCGATGTCTATGCAGCGGCGAGTACGGTCTACGAGCTCATCGCCGGTGTCGCGCCGTACGAAGTGGCGCCGGGTGCGTCGGGTACTTCGGGCTCGCGCAAAAAGACGTGCGATATCGCCAGCCCTTATCGCCTCAAGATGGATACGCTGCCCGATTATCCCGTTGGCGCCCACGCGCCCGGCTGCGACTTGACGCAACTGCTGCGACGCGAGCCCGATGTGGCACTTGCCGCGGCCGAACAGGCTCAGCAGCTGGGACTCGATCCAAATTCCGAGGATCTGCGCGATGCGCTGGCGTTTGTCGATGCCCAGTTGTTCGACGTGGTCATGGCCTGCCTGTCCTGCCATCAGGAAGATCGTCCCGAGCCGGCTGCGGTGGAGGCGGCGCTCTCGGCATTTTGCGACCACTATGCGCAAAATGTCGCCCGCTCGCTTCGCGCCGAGCCGCTCTTGCCGTGTCCGATGGAGGTATCGGGGCATACAGCCCGGCGTGCGGCGATGGTTGGTGCGACGGCGGTATGCGGCGTGATTTGGGCTGTGGTCGTGGTATCAGCTGCGCTGTTGGCGTCGGGTGCCCATGTGACGCTCGTCGTGGGACCGCTTATGTGGTCCGGGAAGCTGCCGGCCATTATCGCCGCACTGGCGTTGGCACCGCCGGGCATGGTGGGCATCGCTGCCGGTGCCATGGCACACGATCGTCGCACGGGGTTCCTGCATGGCGTACTGGTGCTTTCTGCCTGTGAGGTTCCGGTGCTGATCGCGGTTGCATGCACCGTGTTTTCCCAGCGCGCCGTAGCGAGCGGCTTCGTTGCCGCCCTAATTGCAACCTATGCGCTCACGTGGTTTTTGCTGGCGATGGGGTTTGCCTTTGAGCTTCCCGTCGTGTCAGCGCGACGTGCGAAAATTTCCATGGCGACACCGCTTGCCGGCGGAGCCGCGGCTGCTCGCGCCTTTGGCGGGCCGGCTGAAGTATCCGACACTATCTCTGCGACCAAGGAGGGCTAAGCCATGGCTTCTCAAGCTGAGCTCACCCCGTGCGGGGCAATGTTTGACATCTTTAAGCACGCAGCGCACCTGAGCCATATCGAACTGTGCGGCCTGGTGCTCTCGAGCCGCCCGCTCGTCGACGGCCGTAGTCCGCAGAGCCGTGCTGCCGACCGCTCTTGGGTTTCGCGCTTTATCGTGCGCGCGCCGGTCGGCACGCTGCAGGAACGTTATTTTGCCGATTACGGCACCTCGGCCGCGCGCATTCTGTCGCAGCTGGCCCTGCGCCGCCGCAATCCCATGGACGCCACGGCCGTGACCAACATGGTGTGCGGCCCCGCTGGCGAGCCCATGGTGCGGGCACTCGAGGAATGCCATCAGGACACGAATCTCTATCGCAATGCGCTCGAGCGCCTGTCGCAGGCGGCTGAGCTCATGCCCGCCGAGCGCGCCGAGGCCATCCTGGTGCTGTTTGTCGCCGTGGGCTGCTCGGCAGATGTCCGCTCGTCGGTGACCTATGCCCTCGACTACGCTCATGCGACCTGTGGCGGCGCCACGTCGACGCCGCGCTCGCTGAGCACCTCGACGGTCACGGGCGAGCACGAGGCGGCGCCTGCGCACCCGTTGGGACTGCTGCGCGTGCAAAACGGCTACGTGGTGAGCGCCCCGCGCTGGATTCAGCCGAGTGAGGAGGGCGTCGAGATCGGCGCGCTGGCGACGGGGGAGGGCGATATCACCGATGTGGGCGATGACGTTTCGGCTCGCCATGCCCACGTGTGGTGCGATGACCAAAATGTCTGGTACGTCGAGGACCTGTCGTCCACCAACGGAACTGTGGTGGTAAACGGCGCGACGAACGTCTGCACCCAGGTCGAGCCCGGCCGCTCCGCTCAGCTCAACCCCGGTGACGAGCTCAGGCTCGGAGAATCCACAACCTACGCCATCCTCCTCGGCGCCCTCTGACTCATCTCCTAAATAAGTTGCGGTGAAATAGGGACTGTTTAAGGCTACGGCCGGCAAAAACAGTCCCTATTTCACCGTAGCTGCCATTTGGTCCCTCGGTGACGGAAGGATTATTTTTGCCCTTGATGGTCGCTCGGGGTAAACCTTTACCGCCCGCCTATATTTGTCGAAATTACACTTGACGGCGGGGTACAATAAACCCGCATGCGGATTTCCGTTGCGGGCGCTTCCCATCACCGGGGCGTGCCCGGGAGCATCCGGCATGCGGCCTTTGCGGCGCTCGATCATGTGCAAGACGGGTAGCTGGGCCTGTGGAGCGCGTGCAGCCTCCTCGCCTCGGCATGCCTTCTCTCCACGCCATGTACCTGCTGCTGAGTCCGCCTGTCAGATGACTGGAAGCAACAGCGAAAATCCCATCACGCCAACATCCCGGTAATCGCCGGGGCCTGTATACCTATATGAGAGGAGAGGGGTATATGGCGCGTAAGTTTAAGTCTATGGACGGCAACGAGGCGGCCGCATATGTTTCGTATGCGTACACCGAGGTAGCGGGAATTTATCCCATTACGCCGTCCAGCCCGATGGCCGACCATGTCGACCAGTGGGCGGCCCAGGGTCGCAAGAACATCTTTGGCACCCCGGTCAAGGTCGTCGAGATGGAGTCCGAGGCGGGTGCAGCCGGTACCGTTCACGGTTCGCTGGGTGCCGGTGCTCTGACCACCACCTACACGGCTTCTCAGGGCCTGCTCCTGATGATCCCGAACATGTACAAGATCGCGGGCGAGCAGCTCCCGGGCGTCTTCCACGTCTCCGCGCGTTGCGTCGCTTCCCACGCCCTGAACATCTTTGGCGATCACTCCGACGTCATGGCCTGCCGCCAGACCGGTTTCGCCATGCTCGCCGAGGGCAACGTCCAGGAGGTCATGGACCTCTCGCCGGTGGCTCACCTTGCCGCCATCGAGGGTAAGACCCCGTTCCTCAACTTCTTCGACGGCTTCCGCACCAGCCACGAGATCCAGAAGGTCGCCATGTGGGACTACAAGGATCTTGCCGAGATGTGCGACATGGACGCCGTCCAGGCTTTCCGCGACCACGCGCTCAACCCTGAGCACCCGCACACCCGCGGCAGCCATGAGAACGGCGACATCTTCTTCCAGAACCGCGAGGCCTGCAACAAGGTCTACGACGAGCTCCCTGCCGTCGTCGAGGGCTACATGAAGAAGATCAACGAGAAGCTCGGCACCGATTACGGCCTGTTCAACTACTACGGCGCTCCCGATGCCGATCGCGTCGTCGTGTGCATGGGCTCCTTCTGCGACGTGCTCGAGGAAGTCATCGACTACCTCAACGCTCACGGTGAGAAGGTCGGCCTGGTCAAGGTTCGCCTGTTCCGTCCGTTCTCCATCAAGCACTTCGTGGACGTTCTCCCCGAGACCGTCCAGAAGATCGCCGTCATGGACCGCACCAAGGAGCCGGGTTCCATCGGCGAGCCGCTCTACCAGGACGTCGTCTCCGCTCTCTACGAGGCCGGCAAGACGGGTATCAAGGTCGTCGGCGGCCGTTACGGCCTGGGCAGCAAGGACACGCCTCCCGCGTCCGCGTTTGCCGTCTTCGAGGAGCTCAAGAAGGACGAGCCCAAGCGCGAGTTCACCATCGGCATTGTCGATGACGTGACCAACCTGAGCCTGCCCGAGGCCGAGGATGCGCCCAACACCGCAGCTCCCGGCACCATCGAGTGCAAGTTCTGGGGTCTGGGTGGCGACGGTACCGTCGGCGCCAACAAGAACTCGATCAAGATCATCGGCGACCACACCGACAAGTACGTTCAGGCCTACTTCCAGTACGACTCCAAGAAGACCGGCGGCGTCACCGTCTCGCACCTGCGCTTTGGTGATTCCCCGATCCGCTCGCCGTACTACGTGACCAAGGCCGACTTTGTCGCTTGCCACAACCCCAGCTACATCGTCAAGGGCTTCAAGATGGTCCGCGACGTCAAGCCTGGCGGCACCTTCCTGGTCAACTGCCAGTGGAGCGATGAGGAGTTCGCCGAGCACATGCCCGCCGTGGCCAAGCGCTACATCGCGAACAACAACGTCAACGTCTACCTGATCGACGCTATCGACCTGGCCGCCAAGGTTGGCATGGGCAAGCGCACCAACACGGTGCTCCAGTCCGCCTTCTTCGCGCTGGCCAAGGTCCTGCCCGCCGAGGACGCCCTGCAGTACATGAAGGACGCGGCTACCAAGTCCTACATGAAGAAGGGCCAGGCCATCGTCGACGCCAACCACAAGGCCATCGATGCCGGCGCTACCGCCTTCCGTAAGTTCGAGGTTCCGGCCGACTGGGCTACCGCCGAGGACGCCGCTCCTGTCGAGCTTTCCGAGGAGACCAAGTCCGCTATCGCCCAGCAGGTCAAGAACCTGCTCGAGCCCATCGATCGCATGGATGGCGACAGCCTGCCCGTTTCTGCCTTTGTCGATTGTGCCGACGGTCAGTTTGAGCTGGGCGCCTCCGCATACGAGAAGCGCGGCGTCGCCGTGGTCGTTCCTCACTGGGACGAGACCAAGTGCATCCAGTGCAACCAGTGCGCCTATGTGTGCCCGCATGCCACCATCCGTCCGTTCGCGATGACCGAGGACGAGGCTGCCGCCGCGCCCGAGGCTACCCGTACACTCGACGCCATGGGCCCCAAGGCCAAGGGCATGAAGTTCACCATGGCCGTGTCCCCGCTCGACTGCATGGGCTGCACCAACTGCGTCAAGGTCTGCCCCAAGGGCGCCCTCGAGATGGCTCCCACCGAGCAGGAGATGGATCAGCAGCCCGTTTGGGACTACATGGTCAAGAACGTCTCCGAGAAGAAGGAGCTCATCGCGGCCAACGTCAAGGGCAGCCAGTTTAAGCAGCCCTACCTGGAGTTCTCCGGCTCCTGCGCCGGCTGCGCCGAGACCGCTTATGCACGTCTGGTGACCCAGGTCGCCGGCGACCGCATGTTCATCTCCAACGCCACCGGCTGCTCCTCCATTTGGGGCAACCCCGCTGCCACCGCTCCTTACTGCAAGGACAAGGACGGTCACGGCCCGGCGTGGAACAACTCCCTGTTCGAGGACAATGCTGAGCACGGTCTGGGCATGGCCATCGGTTACGAGGCCGTCCAGAATAAGCTGATCGCCGCCACCCAGGAGCTCATCGCCGCTGACGGTCCGTCCGACGAGCTCAAGGCCGCCGGTCAGGCTTGGATCGACTCCGTCAACGACGCCGAGGCCTCCAAGACTGCTGCTGCCGCCTACGTTGCCGAGCTCGAGAAGTGCGGCTGCGACGCTTCCAAGGCGATCCTCGCCGACAAGGCTTACCTCACCAAGAAGTCCTTCTGGATCTTCGGTGGCGACGGTTGGGCCTACGACATCGGCTTCGGTGGTCTGGACCACGTCCTGGCTTCTGGCCACAACGTCAACGTCTTCGTCTTCGACACCGAGGTCTACTCCAACACTGGCGGTCAGGCCTCCAAGGCTTCGAACCTGGGCCAGGTTGCTCAGTTCGCCGCTGCCGGCAAGGTGACCAAGAAGAAGTCTCTGGCCGAGATCGCTATGAGCTATGGTTACGTCTACGTGGCGCAGGTTGCCATGGGCGCCAACCCGGCTCAGACTCTCAAGGCCATCCACGAGGCCGAGGCCTATGACGGCCCGTCCCTCATCATCGGCTACAGCCCCTGCGAGATGCACTCCATCAAGAAGGGCGGCATGCAGAACTGCCAGGCCGAGATGAAGAAGGCCGTCGAGTGCGGTTACTGGAACCTCTTCCGCTTCAACCCCGAGGCTGCTGCCGGCAAGAAGTTCTCGCTCGATTCCAAGGAGCCCGCGGGCGGCTATCAGGAGTTCCTGATGAACGAGGCCCGTTACGCTTCGCTGACGCGTTCCTTCCCCGAGCGCGCCGAGGAGCTCTTCAAGGAGAACGAGCAGGCCGCTATGGACCGCTACGCTCACCTGCTGAAGCTTAAGACGGTGTACAACGAGGCCTAGGTCTCCCACCGCAGGATCTGGGGGCTAACCTTCGCGGACGTCCTCGGACATGAAAGAACCCCCGCTGTGCACTACGTGCGGCGGGGGTTCTTTCGTCCTGCGTAATGTCCGCGAAGGTTAGCCCTCAGATCCTGCTACGACTACATCCTCGGATTGTGGGGCTGAATGAAGGACGTGGCTGAGGGGGCCTTTTGTCCCCTTCGCTGTTTCGCGGCTTTGCCGCGAAAGTCGCGCCACTTTGGGGATGGATGGAGGATTTGGCTGTTGCCGCTTCTTATCCCTTTGCTTTTTCGCGGCTTTGCCGCGAAACGCGCAGCACCTTGGGAAATGCATTGATGCGTGGGCGTGGCTGGATTGCAGATTCAAATGGCTAGAGAGATATGGGCGCGAACGAGAAATCGTTATTGGGGTCATCCTTTTCCATAAACTCATCAAGACAAAACGTCATGTAGATTGGAACATACAGAACCTTGCCCTCTTTGCTGAGGTTCTCGTGGCTCAGTACAACGGCCTCGGGAATTTTGTACTCGCCCACACTCATCAGACGATCGAGGGCCGCGTGCGCTCGAACCTTCTTACCCGATTTGACCTCGATTGGGACAACATGCCCGTGGGCGCCTTCGATTACAAAGTCAACTTCACCGACCTCACGCGTTTGGTAGTACCATGCATCCGCCCCGAGGGCAACGAGTTCCTGCGCGACCACGTTCTCATAGAGACCACCAAGGTTGGGAGTTTTCATATCAAGATAGACAGCGCGTGCAGTGCTACCGGGGTATCGCGATGCGAGCATGCCTGTATCAGACTCGTATAGTTTGAAGGCTGTCGTTTTCTCCGTCCTCTTGAGAGGACTCCGTGGCTCCGTCACCCTGGCGACCATCAATCCAACACCTGCGTTAACAAGCCACAGGAAATCCTGCTCATATTTTTTAAGGCGAGCTCCCTCACCCAGAGACGAAACAACAAAGCGATGAGACTCCGCCTCAAGCTGAACGGGAATTTGCTCAAAAATCGACCGAACGTTAAACGCTCGAGTCGATGCATATTTTGAGATATCGCTTTTGTACTGATCGACCAACTGAGTTTGAAGCTCACGTGTGCTCACGAGCGAATAACCCGAATCAATATAATTCTGAACGACCTCCGGCATGCCGCCGCAAACGATATAAGCTCTATAGTTCTTGAGCATCGCCTCATGAATATAGTTTTCGACAGGATGTTTCTCGACAAGGCAGCTGCGAATGCCTGCAAGCACATTCTCGCTAACGCTGTTTGCCCAACAAAACTCTTCAAAATCCATCGGGCGCATAACAATGTGCTCTACATACCCCACCGGAAAAGAAGAGATCCCCTTAAACTCAGTCCCAAGCATAGACCCCGAGAAGACATAGCTAAAGCGCCCATCCTCGACCAACGCCTTCATGAGTGTAACGATCTGCGGATACTCCTGAATCTCATCGACAAAGACAAGCGTATCGCCCTCAACAAGCGGCGCATCCGCAAGAAGGGCTACGCGGTTGATAAAGTCAACGGAGTTCTTTGCGCCAACAAGTGCATTCCTTGCTTCGATATCGAGTAGTAAATTGACCTCAAAATACGAAGCGTAGTTGCTTTTTCCAAACGCGCGAATCGCATAGCTCTTGCCGATCTGACGCGCACCAGTAACAAGTAATGCCTTATTGGAGTTATTCTTCCAGCTCAAAAGCCTATCAGTGACCTTACGGCGTAGCATTAAACCCCCAAATGACAAAAATTGACAGATAGAATCGCCTAAAATCATACAAAAATTGGCAGATAATAACGTCGTAAATATACAAAATTGGAAGATAGCAAAGGTCCGATAAGGTCTCAAAGCCACTGAAACAGCGCTCTACTTTGCGAAGGGGCTGGGGACGCTGTTGCGTGCGTCTCCAGCCCTCTGATTCTTACTTTGGGTCCCGTGGTGGGACTATGTTGGTGCTACCTGGCTGTTTTTACCTTGTCTCGCCGCTCTCTGTGCGTAGGCGGTAGCCGTGGACGAGGTCGCTAATAGCCGGCCAGGGAATCTGGCGGTCGACCCAAAATTGGAGCTGGACCAGATAGCGCTCAGTGGCACGGGTGAGGGCCGCGAACTGTTCGTGAGTCTCTACCTGGGCGTAGAGGTCGCGGCTGTGGGCGAGGATTGCCGTAGTGTCATCCATTTTGCCGGTGACGTCAAAGGCGCCCGAGAACCAGTCGCACAGGCGCGCGGCGCTGTTGTTGATCGTTGCGAGGTCGGCGGTGCCGTCGTTGGCGTTTTCGTTGGCCTGGGCTCGCAGGAGGGAGAGAGCGTCGGCGGCGTTCATACAGTAGCCGACGGTGAAGTTCCAGACGGCGAATTCGCGGCCGGTGTCGAGCTTGCGGCGGCGCATGTAGTCGATGTCACGGGGTTCTTCGAGCATCATTTGGTCAGCGAGGGCCTCAAGTGCAGTGGTGTACTCGGCAAGGTCGAGTGCGAGCAGGGTGTTGATATCCATCATCTTTAGGCCTCCGTTTCGATCTCGACGATTTCGTTTTTAATGTACATGCCCTGGTTGTCCCAGACATTGCGGCAGGCGGCGGCAAAGCGCTCGCGGTCGGCTTCGCAGATGCGGGCGAACATGTTGCAGGTGCCAAAGGGCTCGCACACGTCAAAGAAGATGCAAATTGACGACCAGCCGCCATACCAGCTCACGGCGCCCGCTGGCTCGTGAAAGACGGGGTTCTCGATGTGCTCGTAATTGGCGATGGGGCCCGATACGGGATAGGTTACCTCGGCATCGCAGATCTTGGCCGAAAAGATACGTGACTCGACCGGACAGGACGATTCGAACAGCTTGCACGCCTCGGGAGCCTTGTCCCAGAGCATGTCGGCGAGAAACGTCTCGCCATTCAGCGTGATCTTGAGCATTTTTGTCATAGTAAGGACCTCCTCAATCCGTCGCTCAAGGGGTTCGCTGGCGGATAAGGAGAAGACAGCAGCGGGGTCGCCGAACCCAAACTTCACGACAGATCTCTGTCGCCCCAGCCCGCGCTGTTCTTCGCTAAAGTACCATGCCGTAATTGCGCGCGCAATATCAGTTTTTGAATTTCTGGAAGCGGCAATCGACGAGACGGCTCGCCGGCTGCCGGCCGACGCGCGGTAAAGGTGCTCGTCTATTCCCTAAGTTGGATGAAAAACGCTATGTTATTGCAGGGCTGCATACTCGTCTTATAAATGTATAGAATCTCGTATAGTGCGAGTAAGATATTGCGCTGTCTGTTTTGTGTTTAGCAAAGATATAGTTTGCATAATCTGGTCTAATCCCTGCTATATCAAAATAAAGTCGCACGTAAATAGCTTAGATATGCTTGAGCTGGGCATCTTTACGCTGAACGGGTAAAAACGACCGTTCACCGTTCAACTGTTTTCAAAATGAATAAAATGAGCGATAAAGAGAATATAAACCTTAATAAACTCGCGTATTGCACGGACGTGGGTTATTAATGGGATGTAGGCCTTTTACAGAAAGGATTCCAGCAATGTCTAAGCCTCTTGGCAAGCCCGATCGTATTGTCGTCGCCCTTGGCGGCAACGCCCTCGGCAACAACCCCGTCGAGCAGATCGAGGCCGTGAGCAACACCGCCCACGCGCTCCTCGGCCTCATCGAGCAGGGCAACGAGATCATCATCACCCACGGCAACGGCCCGCAGGTCGGCATGATCCAGAACGCCTTCGCCGCCGCCCACGACGCCATCGGCACCCCCGAGATGCCGCTGCCCGAGTGCGGCGCCATGTCCCAGGGCTACATCGGCTACCACCTGCAGCAGGGCATCGGCCGCGAGATGCACAAGCGCTACAAGCGCTGGCACGCCGCCACCGTCGTCACCCAGATCGAGTGCGACCCCGACGACCCCGCGTTCAAGAACCCGACCAAGCCGATCGGCCCCTTCTACACCGAGGAGCAGGCCCGCGAGTTCATGGCCGAGGATCCCTCCAAGGTCTTCGTCGAGGATTCCGGCCGCGGCTGGCGCCGCGTCGTCGCCTCCCCCGATCCCAAGAAGATCGTCGAGGCCGACTCCATCCTCAACCTGCTCGACAACGAGTTCATCGTCATCGCCTGCGGTGGCGGCGGCATTCCCGTCGTCCGCGACTACGAGAACAAGGGTTGCTACAAGGGCGTTCCCGCCGTCATCGACAAGGACCTGGGCGGCGAGCTGCTGGCCGAGGACTGCGACGCCGACGTTCTGTTCCTGCTGACCGCCGTTGAGCATGTCGCCATCAACTTTGGCAAGCCCAACCAGGAGGAGCTCGAGGACCTCACCGCCGACGAGGCCGAGCGCCTGGCCGACGAGGGCCAGTTCGGTAAGGGTTCCATGGAGCCCAAGGTCCGTGCTGCCATCAAGTTCGCCCGTTCCCGCAAGGGCCGCACCTGCATTATCGGCGCCCTGGACAAGGCCGCCGAGACCATGGCCGGCCTCTCCGGTACCCGCATCCACGAGTAGTCTCTACTCTGTTGCCTCTCTTGTGGGTGCCAGGCAAAGCGCCCACAAACTAGCCTCTCTTCATGAGCCCCGCAGTCCGCTCCGACTGCGGGGCTTTTGTTTCAACCCGGCACTTGGGGACGTTCCTTTCCTGCCGGCAGCTTGGGACAGTCCTTAAAGGCTGCGCCGCCAACTGCGGAAAGCGTATCCCAGAAAGAGCCTCTAAAATGGGGCACAGTTTCCCTAGACCCCTCAACCGGAAAATGCATCCCGGAATTTGGCTGAAAAGTGGCCCGCAGTTTCCCAAGCAGGCCGTGCACGGAAAGTGTATCCCGCAATCGAGCTCCAAAGCGGGATGCACTTTCCGCGCACGGCAGTTTCTGGCTGTTGGGAATGGTCCTGTCCGGCCACCCACAAGTGGCGTCCACAAGGGCTGTCCCCAACGACTACCCAATGACTAGTAGTAGGCCCACATGGCTTCGATTTCGTTGAGGACTTCTACGACGCCCCAGCGGCGGGCGCTGCGGCTTTGCGAGTTGGGGTCGTAGACTCCCACCTGATCGACATCGTCGATGCCCCAGAGCACGATATAGTGTCCAACGCTGGTAAAGGTGCCGGGACGAACCGATGCGATGATGGGCGCGCCCGAGCGTAGCGCCTGGGTGAGGGAGCTGCGATCGTTATGGAGCTCCGTTCCGTTAAGTCCCAACTGCCACGCGCCACTCGTCATAAACGACCATTCGGTTGCGCCGGTGGGGGCGTAATTGCCCGCCTCGGAAAGCGCGCACATATCGACGGGGGTCATATTGGTGCGTCCCGTCTTAAAGATGTAGACCATGGTGAGGCACGTGGGCCCGCAGGCATTTTGGCGGATGGTGCCGCCGGCGTAAGGCAGCTCCGACCACGCGGGGTCGATCTGATAGATATGGGGCATCGTGCCGGCTTGCCATTGCGAGCGCGGGGTCGAAAAGGCGAAAGAATAACCGGGCGCGACGGGGGCCTTGAGCAGCTTGTCCTCGGCGGTGGGCTCGAGACCGGCCGAACCGTGGGACATACAGGAGCTCATAAGCACAAAGACCAGACAGGTGAGGATAGAGCACAGTGCGAGGCGAAGTCGACGAGCCGGCAGGGCGGGGGCATTCGCGTGCGATGTCGAGCGGTAGGGCTTGCCGTCGCGTCCGCCTTGGGGATGCGAAAAGAAGCGGTTGATATGGATGCCGGGCTGACGTGCGCCGTTGCGGCGCAGTTGCGGAACCTCGGCTTGACGCTGTCGAGTGCGCGCGCCCAAGCGGCTATCTTGCTGCGCGCTTGTGCCCGTGCGCGGACGGCCACTCTGCCGTATTCTGCTTGACTGCTGCCGAGACGAAGGCCTGGGTTGCTCTTGGAGGCGTTGCGGATTGCTGCTCGTGGCACTTCTGGGCATAGGCGTGGTGCGGCCAGCAAGGCGAACGCTTTGTCGCCGTTGATCACCGTCGTTGTATCCGTAGGCCATTCGTACCGCCTTGTCTCATGTATAACCCGTCCATCCTACAAAAAAGATGTGCAACAAATGGGCCTGCGCGTCGAAAGCTCGGTAAACGGTACGAAAGGCGCAAAACACACGGCTTCAAAAACATCTCTCTATGCGTTCGATGAACGTACGCCCGTCGGGCGGGCGGCAGCAATGAGCGGCAAACCGTGCCGTTCGTCCCAAAAACGGCGCCGCTCGTTTTGCAGTTCTGCCTTCGGTCGAGCTACGAGTGGCGTTGCTGTGCCAAGGCCGTATCTTAAAGCCATGAAATAAAAAGTGCGCGGCAAAACAGGCCGTGCAAGGGGTGACGCCAAGGGGCGTCAAAAAGGAAAGGAGGGGAACAATGGCGGACAAGAACGCAGAAGTTGCAGTCGAGGATACCGGCGGCATGAAGAAAACGCTTTCGCTCTGGAACTTCTTCACCATCGGTTTCGGTGCCATCATCGGTACCGGTTGGGTTCTGCAGGTCGGCGACTGGATGGTCGTGGGCGGCGGTCCCGTTCCCGCTATGATCGCATTCCTCTTGGGTGCAATCTTCCTCGTGCCCGTCGGAGCTGTTTTCGGTGAACTTACGGCTGCTATCCCCATCTCGGGCGGCATCGTCGAGTATGTCGATCGTAGCTTTGGCCGTACACTGAGCTACATCACCGGTTGGCTCCTGGCCCTGGGCAACGGCATCCTGTGCCCGTGGGAGGCCATTGCCATTTCGACTCTCGTGTCCGAGATGTTCGGTAGCCTGCCCGGTCTTGAGTGGCTGCGCGCCATCAAGCTCTACACCATCCTGGGCGCCGACGTTTACCTGTTCCCGACGCTGATCGCGCTCGGCTTTGCAGTCTACGTCATCTTCCTCAATTTCCGCGGTGCCAGCTCGGCCGCCAAGCTCCAAGCCTTCCTGACCAAGGCCCTGCTCTGCGGCATGCTACTCGCCATGGGCGTCTCGCTGTTCACCGGCTCGCCGAACAACGCCATGCCTGTGTTCTCCCAGGTCGCCGGTGCTGGCGGCGGTAAGGCCGCCACCGAGGGCACCAGCCTGTTCGCCGGTATCGTGTCGGTCCTGGTTCTGACCCCGTTCTTCTACGCCGGTTTCGACACCATTCCTCAGCAGGCTGAGGAAGCAGCCGAGGGCCTTAACTGGAACAAGTTCGGCAAGATCATCTCCCTGGCCCTGCTGGCCGCCGGCGGCTTCTACATGGTCTGCATTTACTCGTTCGGCACTATCCTTGACTGGCATGAGTTTGTTAAGAGCCCCGTTCCCGCGCTTGCCTGTCTTAAGGGCATCAACATGCTCCTGTACCTGGCCATGCTCGTCATCGCCACGCTTGGACCCATGGGCCCGATGAACTCCTTCTACGGCGCCACGAGCCGCATTATGCTCGCCATGGGCCGCAAGGGCCAGCTGCCCGAGAAGTTTGCCGAGGTCGATCCCAATTCCGGCGCTCCCAAGCTCGCCTGCGTCGTTCTGGCCATCATCACCGTCGTCGGTCCGTTCCTGGGCAAGAACATGCTCATCCCTCTGACCAATGTGTCGGCTCTCGCCTTCATCTTCTCTTGCGGCATGGTCGCTCTTGCCTGCCTGCGCATGCGCTTCACCGAGCCCGACCTACCTCGTCCCTACGAGGTGCCCGGCGGCAAGTTTGGCATCTGCCTCGCCGTCGCTGCCTGCGCCATCATCATCGGCCTGCTCGTGATTCCGTTCTCTCCCGCCTCCCTCAACATGGTGGAGTGGAGCATCGTGATCGGCTGGTTGGCTATTGGCCTGGCTCTCATGGCTTTCACCAATTCCCGTAAAAAGTAACGCCGAGCCGGGGCGGATTGGGTGCGCGGTGCCCTCTCTCCCGCGTACCGAACCCGGCATCACTTGGGTAGCTTTGTGAGGCCTTAACCCAACACGGCCTCACCCACTATATGGATCCATAAGGAGGAACCATGTCCACTAAGTATGCAATCGTTGGCGGCAAGCTCATCGACGGTACCGGTGCCGAGCCGGTCGAGAACTCCCTCGTTCTCGTCGACGACAACGGCAAGATCGAGTACGCCGGTGTTATGCAGGACCTTCCCGAGGGCGTTGAGGTTATCGACGCCGCCGGCAAGACTGTCCTTCCCGGCCTGATCGACACCCACCTGCACTTCTCGGGCAACCTGACCGACGATGACACCGATTGGGTCATGCAGCCGCTCCTCGAGAAGCAGGCCGTCGCCGTCAAGCAGGCCTACGACTGCCTCACCCACGGCCTCACCACTGTCTGCGAGATCGGCCGCTTTGGTATCCAGATTCGCGACTGCATCGACAAGGGCGTCTTTAAGGGTCCGCGCGTTCTGGCCACCGGCCTCGGCTTCTGCCGTGTTGCCGGTCACGGTGACTCCCACCACTGCACCCAGGAGCTCAACAAGGAATCCCATCCCTGGGGCGACCAGGTCGACGGTCCTTGGGATCTGCGCAAGGCCGTCCGCCGTCGCCTGCGCGAGAACCCCGATGCCATCAAGATCTGGGCTACCGGTGGCGGCATCTGGCGTTGGGACTCCGGTCGCGACCAGCACTATTGCTCCGAGGAGATCCAGGCCGTGGTCGAAGAGGCCAAGATGGTCGGTATCCCCGTGTGGAGCCACTGCTACAACAACCACGCCGCCGCCTACGATTCCGTTCGCTTTGGCTGCGAGCAGCTGATTCACGGCTTCGATATCGATGAGCGCACCATGGACCTCATGGCCGAGCAGGGCACCTTCTTCACCCCGACGATCGCCTTCCTGCCCACCTGGTACGCCACCTATCCTCCCGTCTACGTCCCCGAGCTGCACGACAAGTACGAGGGTACCCTGGTCGAGAAGGAGCTGCAGCGCAACTATGACTGCCTGCGCGAGGCCAAGAAGCGCGGCGTCGTCATGACGATCGGCTCTGACTCCTTCTCCTTCGTCACCCCGTACGGCACCTGCTCCATCGAGGAGATGTACGAGTTCGTCGACAAGATCGGCTTCACCCCGGTCGAGACCATCACCTGCGCCACCCTCAACGGTGCCAAGATGTGCCACATCGAGGACGAGACCGGTTCCATCGAGGCCGGCAAGTGCGCCGACCTGCTGGTCGTCAACGGTGACGTCGCCGCCGACATCCACGTGCTCAACACCGACAACATGGACGTCATCATGAAGGACGGCTGGATTGTCGAGGCCGGCACCTTCGGCGAGCCAAACAAGTACAGCGCCTAAGCTACCGTTTGTCGATGGCTGGATGTAAAACACAGTTTTTGATTGCATAATGCAATGGAGAGGGTCGCTTGCGGCCCTCTTTATTGCTATCGGTATTACGGACAAGAGGGGATGACGGTGGATCTCAATAGGCTGATTCTGGGCAAGAGTTACAACTCTACCAAGGTCTTTCGTACGGCCCAGCATGTGGTCCAGGCCATCCTACTCGGTGTTGTCGTTCCGGCGCTTATCTTGCTGCTTATCTGGGATTTAACCGATAATCCCAATCCCGTTCCAGGCGTTGTCGTTATTGCCGGCCTGGTCATGCTGTGCTTCTTCTTCTCGTATGTCTTTGTGGTCCCCGATGACCTCACATCGAGCGCAACCGACCGCACGCTCGCCATCGCATCAAAAATATTCGCCTACACGTCGCGCGGCCTTACGCCCGAAGCGGCCCTGGGTGCCTCTAAAATCATCCTGTCCGAGACCATCGCTTCTGCCATCTGCTTTACTGACGGCAGGCAGGTGCTGGCAAGCTGGGGCGAGGACTCGGCAAAGTGCCCTGCCGGAACCCCGGTAGTGCTCAAGACCACGCTCAACGTGATTGAGACGGGCGAGCAGAGCGTGTTTTCGCGTGATGCCTCCAATGAGACGGGCGGCTATTTTCCCCGCCTGCGTGCCGGTATTGTCGCGCCGCTTAGCGTGCGTGGGCATTGCGTGGGCACGCTCGAGCTGTATTACCCCCGCCTGAGCAGCATCGATATGCGCCAGACGGCGCTTGCCTCGGGTTTTGCCGATCTCATTTCCACGCAGCTCGCCAGCTTTGAGCTCGAGCGCCAGGATGAGCTCACGGCCCGCGTTGAGCTCCGCGCTCTGCAGTCGCAGGTCGATCCGCATTTTCTATTCAATACCATTAGCACGATCGTTTCGCTCGTTCGAACCGAGCCCGACAAGGCGCGATCGCTGCTGATCGACTTTTCCAACTACTATCGTCAGACGCTTTCTGACTCCGATACGCTCACCACGCTCGAGCACGAGGTGGAACAGGGCACGCGTTATATCAATCTTATGCAGGCCCGGTATGGCGACGGCCGTCTGCGCGTTTCGGTCGACATCGACTTTGAGGTGCGCGACAGCCTGGTGCCGCCGTTTATCTTGCAGCCGCTGCTCGAAAACTGCATCAAGCATGCGCAGCGCGAGACCGAGCCGCTTTCCATTCGTGTTAGGGCTTTTGAGACCGATGACGGCTTGGAGATCATCGTCGAAGATGACGGCATCGGTATGAGCGAAGAAGTCTGCGCGCATCTGTTTGAGCAGCATCGCCGAGAGGAGCCCGAAAGCATTACCGCCGACGGCTCCGTCAAGCGAGGTTGCGGCCTGGCGCTCTTCAACGTGCTTCAGCGCATCCATTTCTTTTACGGAGAAGATTCTGGCATGCGCGTGAAGTCCCAGGAGGGCGTGGGAACGCAGGTCATCGTTGAGTTGAACGGCGAGCCGCATGAGCCGGCGCCGCTAACGGTGTAGCACGCGGTTGGATTGAGAGAAAAAAGAGGGGAAGCGCATATGTCCGAAGGCTGGAACATCTTGGTGGTTGATGACGAGCCTCCAATTAGGGCTGAGCTACGTTATCTGTTGGAAAAGGATGCGCGTGTGGGCCAGATTGCCGAGGCGGGCAATGTCACCGAAGCCGTGGAATCGATTCTGTCGAACAAGCCCGACGTGCTGTTTTTAGACATTACCATGCCCGGTCGCTCGGGAATTGAGCTTGCCGAGACGCTTCAGAACCTAAAGACACCGCCGGTCGTGGTGTTTGTGACGGCATTTGCCGAGTATGCGGCCGATGCCTATAACCTCGATGCCGTCGATTACATCGTAAAGCCGGTCGAGGATGCTCGTCTGTCAAAGGCGCTCGATAAGATCGAGACCGCCCTGGGCGCTCGCCGTGTCGTCCATGCTCCGCGCCAGCCTTTGCGCCTGACGGTGGATCGTGGGGGTAAAAAGGTGTTCATTCCCGTGGCGGATGTCTGCTACTTTGAGGCGCGCGCCGATTTTTGCAACGCCGTCTGCGCCGAGGGAACATATCTGATCAATGAGTCGATTTCATCGCTCGAGCGGCGCCTGGCCTCCGAGGGCTTTATCCGTGTCCACCGCAGCTATCTGGTCAATTTGGAAGACGTGCACAATGTCGAGATAGGTTCTACGGGTCTTATGGAACTCAGGCTCGATCGCGTAACCTCGACGGTGCCCGTGTCCCGTCGTCGCGCTGCCGAGGTTAAGGCGCGCCTGGGGCTTGTGTAGACGGTCCGCATGCCATCGTTTGCCGACACAGGTTTGGCATGGGCGCGCGGTGGGCATAATGGGTGACATCGAATGAAATCGAAAGGATCATTATGCCTGCGCTTATTACGCATCATCTGTTTGGCGAGGAAAGCATCGATCGTCTGCCGCAGGGCGTCATTACGTCCGACGAGGAACGCATTGCCTTTATCCTGGGCAACCAGGGTCCCGACCCGTTTTTCTTCCACATCCTGACGCCGCGCGTTTCCGACTGCACGCTGCTGGCGCAGGCCATGCATCGCTCGCGCATGTCGCGCCAGTTCTCGTGCCTGCGCGACGGCGTTTCCCATCTGCTCCCGCGCGATGCCAACTTGGGCCGCGCCTTTGCGCTGGGCCTGCTGTCGCACTACGTGCTCGACCGTAATGCCCACCCCTTTGTCTACGAGCAGCAGTTTGGCATTGTCGAGTCCGATCCCGAACTGGGGGATTCGGGCAGCCAGGTCCATGCGGTGCTCGAAAGTGACCTGGACGTGTTGATGCTGCAGCTCAAGCGCGACGGGGCCACGGTCGAGGACTATCCGCCGGCGGGCGAGATCGTCACCACCGACCGCATCAATCGCGTGGCCGGCGTGCTGATGAGCTATGTTGCCGGGCGTGTGTACGGTATCGATATCCCAGCGGGGGAGTACGGTGCCGCCGTTGCCGACATGCAGCTGCTCTATCGCGCCATTGAACCGGCGGGTTCGGCCAAGACGCGTGCAATTGCCCTGGTCGAGGGCCTAGTACACGACTACTCCCTGCTCGATGGCCTTGCTCACCGCGTGACGACCGAGCCGCCCGAGCGCACCGGCAATCTGGGCCATCTGACGTGGAAGAATCCCTTTACCGATGAGGTCTCGAACGAGAGCTTCCCCGAGGTCTTTGACCGCGCGCTGGTCGATTACGAGTGCACGGTCACCCGCTTTATCGAGACCGGCGATATGGAGGCCGTGACCAACCACGTCAATTACAGCGGTCGCGTGCTCGGCGCTGACGAAGAGTTCGACCGCGAGGAGTAGGGTTCGTGCGTGTCCCTTTGCCGAATCCTTACCGGTGCCTCTGTGCAATTGGGGTACGATGAACTGACTGCATATCGGGCGAATACGAAGGGTCCCTGTCCATGAAATACACCAAGCTCGAGCGTAACTGGGTTATGTACGATGTGGGCAATTCGGCCCTCGTGTTGCTCAACACTTCGGTGGTGCCCATCTACTTTAACGCCATCAATACCGGTGCTTCCTCGGCCGACCTGGTGGTCGCTTGGGGTAGCGCGCAGACGATTGCCTCGCTGGTCATTGCCATGCTCATGCCCATTCTGGGCGCGCTTGCCGATTACGCCGGCAACAAGATCAAGTTCTTCTTAGGCTTCTTCCTCACAGGCTTGGTGCTTTGCCTGGCGCAGGCTATCCCAATGTCCGCCATGGCATTTTTGGCCGTGTACGTGCTGTGTACCATCGGCCTTAACTCTTCTATGACGTTCTATGACGCCATGCTGCCCGACATTACCACCGACGAGCGCATGGACGCCGTGTCCAGCTCGGGCTATGCCTGGGGCTACATCGGTTCCACCGTGCCGTTCATCATCTGTCTGGCGCTTATCATGGGTGGTCCCGCTCTTGGCGTCCCCACCATGCTGGCAACGCGTCTGTCGTTTGTCATCACGGGTGCCTGGTGGCTCATCTTTACCCTGCCGCTCATTCGCACCTATAAGCAAAAGTACGGTCGCGAGCGCGGTCCCGAGGACACCATCGGCCACATCGTGGGCGGCGTGTTCTCCGAGGTCGTACACACCATGCGCGAGATCGCCCACAACAAGACCGTGCTGGTCTACATGATCGCTTTCTTCTTCTACATCGACGGTGTGCACACGGTCATTTCCATGGCAACCAGCTACGGTTCGGCTCTGGGCATCGACTCGACCCAGCTGGTACTGGCCCTGCTCGTTACACAGTTCGTGGCCTTTCCGTCCGCCATCATCTACGGCAAGCTCGCCGGACGCGTGGGCACGCTCAACATGATCCTGGTGGCGGTCGCCGCCTACATGGGCATTGTGCTGTTCGCCGCGTTTTTCCTCAAGACCGCCTTTGAATTCTGGGTGCTTGCCATTATGGTCGGCCTGTTCCAGGGTGGCGTGCAGGCACTCAGCCGTAGCTACTTTGGCCGCATCATCCCCAAGGAAAAGTCCAACGAGTACTACGGCTTCTTTGACATCTTTGGGCGCTATGCAAGCGTTATGGGCACCTTTCTGGTGTCGGTCGTCACCTCGCTGACCGGCAACCCGTCGCTGGGCGTTCTTTCCATTGCTGTGCTGCTGGTCGTTGGCTTTATGCTGCTGGCCCGCCTGTCTCGCATGACTCGAGCGGCAGAGCATGCCGCATAGGAGCGAGCGGCTATTGTGCCTGTCCGCGGTACTCTTTTGGGGTTATCCGCAATAAACATTGCGACTTGCGAGCAATGATTTGCCCAAGTGGGTATGATGGAATCAGCTAGGTCGCGGGGCGTCGCCTGTGTTTGGCGGCGCCTCGTTTTTGTGTTGCAGGGAGGGAAGGCATGAACGCCACAGTTGTGATTCCAACATATTGGGCGGGCGATGATGCCCATGCAAACGCTCCCGGTGTCTATGACCACTCGACGAAGCTCAACGCCGCCAATCCCGAGCTCGATCGCTGTCTTGCTTCGCTCGAGCAGGTACGCGATATTCCGCGAATCATCCTTTTGGTGGTCTGTCCCATCTCGGCCACGGCGGATGTGTCGAAGCGCGTACGCGAAATCGTCGACGCGCACCCTACGCTCAAAGTTACCGTAGTCACCAATACCCAGGCATCGCGTATCGCCGACCGCGTAGCGCAGATTGCGCCCAAGGGTTCGGGAGAATGCGTGAGCCTGCGCGGCTATGGCGCCATCCGCAATATGGGACTTGCCTGTGCCGCCGTGCTGGGTCACGATGCCGTCATCTTTTTGGATGACGACGAGACTGTCATCGATGCCGACTTTATGAAACGCGCGACTTACGCGTTGGGGCAGCAGACGCGTCAGGGCCTGCCGATCTTGGTTAAGAGCGGCTACTTTTACGATCGAGACGGATCGCCGCTGGCCCCCACGGACAAGGTGGGCATCTGCCACCGTTGGTGGACCAAGCGTATTGAGTTCAATCGCTGGATGAAAAAGGCGCTCTCGGGCACCCGTATTTCGCGTTCAAACTATGTGTGCGGCGGCCTTATGGCCCTCCATGCCCGCGCCTTTACCCGCGTGGCATTTGACCCGTTTATCACTCGTGGCGAGGACCTGGACTACCTCTTTAATATGCGCATATTTGGCTACGACGTATGGTTTGATAACGAGTGGACCGTACGCCATCTACCGCCCGAGTCCGAGAAACGCTCGCCGCGCTTTATGCAGGACGTGTACCGTTGGTACTACGAACGTGCCAAGCTAACGTTTGCCGCGCATCAGAAAGAGCTCATTCCCGTTACAGCCGCGTCTCTCATGCCCTATCCGGGTCCGTGGATTTCGCGCGAGCTTGACGATCGCGTGCGTAAGACTGCCATGGTCCGCAGCATGTTTACCCGCGAGCACGAGGGATACCTACGCATTTGGCGCCACGGTATTGACGAGGCCAGGACCTACGCACGCCAAAACGCCGCAAGCTACCTGCGTTTCCAGAGCTTCTGGCCCAAGATTATGGATGGGCTCTGGCGTGACGCCCAGCTGACCAGCATCCTGGAGGGGACTGAATGATCGACCGCCGCGCCCAGCGCGATAGTTCAATGTCAATCTTTCGCATCATTGCCGTATCCTGCGCCATTTGTGTACTGGTGTACTTTGTTTTTGCCCTGGCGACTGGAATCGAGCCAATCGCGACCGTGGTCGCCTGTACGCTGCTATGCATCTTCCTGTGTATCTTTATCTTTTTGACGCTCAATTCCGATTCGGTTCGCTCGCAGTACACCGAGGAGACGCTCTCGGTGGCCTCGGCCATGCTCGAGGACATTAAAGGCGGTCTGACGCAGGAGTCAGCACGTCTGGTGTGCCAGCGCATTTTGCCCGAGACACGCGCCATGACAGTTGCCGTTACCGACGAGAGCAGCGTACTGGCCTGCGCGGGCGAGTTTGAGGAAAAGCTGCTGCCCAATTCTCCCATTCATACGCTCGCCACGCGCTACGTCATCGAACACGGTATCGTCCAGTCGTTCAACCGTGTGGTGGACGTGGTGGGTTCGGATGGCTCACACAACCAGGTCCCCGCTGGCATCATCGCACCCATCAAGGTGGGCGACCGCACCGTCGGCACGCTCAAGTTCTATTACAAGACCCCGCGTGCCGTCGACCGTACCCAGTATGCGCTCGCCTCGGGTTTTGCCGAAATCCTGTCCACGCAGCTCGCCATTCACGAGCTCGAGGTGCAAAAGGAGCTCACGGCCCGTGCCGAGGTGCGTGCCCTGCAGGCGCAGATTAACCCGCACTTCCTGTTTAACACGCTCAACACCATCGCATCGTTTACGCGTACCGACCCGCTGCGCGCCCGCGAGCTGCTGCGCGAGTTCTCCTCGTTCTATCGCGCAACGCTCGACAATTCGGGCTCGCTCATTCCCGTGTCGCGCGAGGTCGCACAGACCAAGCGCTACCTGACGTTTGAGAAGGCGCGCTTTGGCGAGGATCGCGTGCTGGCGACCTTTGACGTGTCCGAGGACGTCGAGGACACGCTGGTTCCGGCATTTGTGATCCAGCCGATTGTCGAGAACGCCGTGCGTCACGGCATGGGTGATGCCAGTGCGCTGAAGATTGACGTGACGGTCCGCAGGGATGGTGACGATGCGATTTTGATTTCGGTGGCCGATGACGGTGTGGGCATGGACGAGGGCATCGCTGCCAGACTGTTTGACGAGCGCTCTGCCCGTCCCGACGCCAGCTCCCCGCAGGGTGGCGGCGCCGGCGTTGCCATGCACAATATTTCGGAGCGCATTCATCGCTTTTATGGGCCGCACTCCTATACGCGCGTCGAATCGGCGCCGGGTAAGGGCGCTAAAGTGCTCCTACATCTCGATTTGTCGGAGAGCATCTTCGACATTCAAGAGTAGAATAATTGGTCACGGGCTTAACGCCGGTTGGCGTATGCCCGACGTAGTTAGTTGACGAAAGGTTTTATCCCCATGCTGCGTGCGATGATTGTGGATGATGAGGCCCCGGCCCGTTCGGAACTTCGCTTCTTGCTCGAGCAGACGGGCAAGATCGGCACGATCACAGAAGCGTCGAGCGTTCGCTCCGCCATCGAGATGCTTATGGAGAGTCGCGTTGATGTCGTGTTCCTCGATATTTCGATGCCTGGCGCTTCGGGTCTGCAACTTGCCGAGGCGCTGCATAAGCTTAAGAATCCGCCGGCGATCGTGTTTGTGACCGCGTACAGCGATCATGCGGTTGAGGCGTTTGATGTGGATGCCGTCGACTATCTGATGAAGCCGGTAGAGGAAGCCCGCCTGGATCGTGCAATCGAGAAGGTCATGCAGCGCACGAAGCCCGTTGCGGACAGCAAGGTGACCATCGAGCGCATCCCGGTGGAGAAGGGCGGCCGCAAGGTGCTCATCCCCGTGGACGACATTCGCTTCATTATGGCCAAGGACGATTACTCCTGTATCTATACCGTCGACGACCGTTTTTTGTCGACGACCTCGCTGGCACAGTTCGAGGCCAAGCTCTGTGATTTTGGCTTCTTCCGCGTTCACCGCCGCTATATCGTTAACTTGGCGTGTGTTACCGACGTCGAGACGGTTCCCTCGGGCGCTATCCAGCTGGGCATTACGGGCGTCGACGAACGCGTACCGGTTTCGCGCCGTCGCGTCGTACCGCTCAAGAAGGCCCTGAGCCTCTAGCACACCGGCCCCGCAGCCCTGTAGACCAAAATCGTCTGCGGAGCCGCGGGGCTTTTTGTATGAATGCACCAAATCGTTTTGCGGAAGGGATCCCATGAACAGTGCAAGCGCCAAGCGTATCGACATCATCTCGGACACCCACGGTTATCTGTCGCCCGCGCTTTTAGATGAGTTGAGCGGCGCGGACCTGATTATCCATGCCGGCGATCTTACGTCGGAGATGGACTACGAACATCTGCGAACCATTGCCCCCGTGCGAGCGGTTCTGGGCAATAACGACTACTACCGTGATTACGGCCCCGAAGTGGACCGTCTGGCGCTCTTTAGCTACGAGGGCCTTAAGTTTGCCGTAGCCCACTACCGCGAAGACCTCCCGGTGGGATCCGTGGACGTAGCCATCAACGGTCACACTCACGTAACCAAAGAGGCCCAGGTGGGCCGCTGCTTGGTCCTCAACCCAGGCAGCGCCAGCTACCCCAGGGGCACCCGGGGCCCCACCATGGCCAGAATGCTCGTCAAGGACGGCAAGATTCTCAGCACCAAATTTATTGACCTAGAGTAAACGCAACAAAAACGGGGGATGCAGATTGCATCTCCCGTTTTTGTTTGAGCCAAAGGCCGAAGTTCAACAACAACCATCAGGCAACCCCGCCGAGGAGAACGGGGGTCCCGAGCCGCGAAGCGGCGAGCAACAAAGTCTTCGAACATAGTGACGGCAGGGAGGGTCTCCGGGGCCGGCTGGCGCGGGTTAAGTTTGTCGCGAGTTCCGCACGCAAAGGAAAGCACTTAATGTGCTTTCCGTCTTGCGCAGGACTGTAGAGCAGCAAACTTAACCCGCGCCAGCCGGCCCCGGAGACCCTCCCGGAGGGACCCAAAAAATATTTTCAAAAAAGTTGTTGCGCGGCGAACAGACTTCTGTGTATACTAATCCCCGCAGCGCACGCGAGCGGAAACAAACGCGAACGACTGCCTGGGGAGTTAGCTCAGTTTGGTTAGAGCGCCGGCCTGTCACGTCGGAGGTCGCGGGTTCGAGCCCCGTACTTCCCGCCAACGCAATTAAAGCCACGTCTTCGGACGTGGCTTTTTGCGTTTAATAGGACAACCGCTCGGCCGTCCCTTTCATTCTGCTCCTTGTTTCCGAGATGCGGAAATGAATTAAGTATATCGGTTTAAACAGGGGGGGTTTGTTGCGCAACACTCGTTCAACGAAACAGGGGGTTAGGTTATACTAAATTCCACTGCAGGCCTAATCTGATGCAATTTGCTTTGGATTCGACCTTCAGCGGACATCTAATTTACTATTTGGTTGTCCCGGCGGTTATTTAGCGTCTCGACGTAAGCTCGGCCCCGGAGCCCGTTCGAGCTGTTCGTATTCCTTGAAAGGGGAAACATGGACATATCGAGGAAGACTGATTATGCCCTCCGCATGCTTGCGATGCTTGCCGAGGAGCCGGAGCGGTTGCTTTCTGTTCGCACTGCTGCCGAAGAGGTCAATGTTCCGTATTCGTTTGCCCGCTCGATCCAACACGGTTTGGTTCAGGCCGGTATTGTGGAGAGCCTGCGTGGCGTCCACGGCGGTATGCGTCTTAAGGTCAACCCGAGCGAGGTCACTATCCGTCAGGTCGTCGAGGCCGTTCAGGGCCCTATGGTTATGAATGATTGCACGGCGCTCGATGGCGACTGTGCGCGCAGGGGCACGTGCTGCTATCATCCCCTGTGGGCTGGGGCCCAGGCGCTGATGCGTGACTACCTCGATTCCGTTTCGCTGGACGATGTCGTCGCTCGCCGCCAGTTCCCCGCCGTCGATCCCAAGTTCGCCGACCGCGACGCCTTTCCCGAGTATGCCGTTTGCGCGTGTGCTTGCCGGGAGGAGTAGCGCCGCATAAGGAGTATAGCTATGATTCAGGACCCCTTTCGTTCGATGATTCGTTCGGAAGGGGTTCTGCGTTATCGCGACCTTCCGTGGCGCCGCACACGCGACCCGTACATCATCTGGCTTTCCGAGGTCATGCTGCAGCAGACGCAGGTTCCACGCGTAGAGACGCGCATGCCGGCATGGCTCGACCGCTTTCCGACCGTGCATTCTCTCGCCCAGGCCGCTCCTTCTGATGTTTTGGACGCTTGGCAGGGCATGGGCTACAACCGCCGTGCTTTGGCGCTCCATAAGGCCGCGCAGCGACTCGTGGAGGACTGGGATGGGGAGTTTCCGCGTGATACACGCGACCTGGTCGCGCTGCCCGGTATTGGGCCCGCAACGGCGCAGGGCATTCGGTCGTTTGCGTTTGATCTTCCGGGAGTGTACCTGGAGACCAATGTGCGCACGGTCTTTCTGCATCACTTTTTTCCTGACGTTCCGTCTGTTCCCGACCGCGAGCTGGTGCCGTTGATCCAGGCGGCCTGCCCGGCGGCGCCCGGTGCGGCGGCGGATGAGGTCGCTCCCTTTGCCGTGCCGCTCGACGATGCCGATACGCCGCGCGCGTGGTATTACGCGCTGCTGGATTACGGCGCGTATCTTAAAAAGACGCTGCCCAATCCGTCTAGGCGCTCGGCGGGCTACAGCCGCCAGTCCAAGTTTGAGGGCTCGCGTCGGCAAAAGCGTGCCCATATCGTGCGCATGCTGCTTGCAGCTCGCGACGGACAGCCGGCGGGCATAACGCTTGTTGAAGCTGTTGCAGACGTTAACAAGATGGAGGCCGCAGCGGGTCGCGAACCGGTTGGTTGCGATTTTATTGCGGGCATTCTTGCCGACCTGGAGCGCGAAGGCTTTTGTCGTGCCGAAGGCGAGCGCTGGCTGAGTGTGTGATGACGCGAATTTGCAGAACAGGATAGTAAGGTTTAGATTCTCGGCATGAGGGTATCCTAAAGGCAATGCCGCTCAAAGTCTATGGGCGGCGCGTATTGAAGGGAAGTACACCTATGGATTTTGAGAATTCTCAAACCAAGAAGAACCTCGAGACCGCTTTTGCCGGTGAGTCCCAGGCGCACACCAAGTATCGTTACTATGCATCCAAGGCCAAAAAGGACGGCTACGTTCAGATTTCGAATATCTTTGCAGAGACGGCGGGCAACGAGTCCGAGCATGCCAAGCTGTGGTTTAAGTACCTGCACGACGGTGCTGTTCCGGATACGCTGGACAACCTGCGCGATGCCGCCGCGGGCGAGAACTACGAGTGGACCACGATGTATGACGAGTTCGCCAAGACCGCCGAAGAGGAGGGTTTTGCCGAGATCGCCGCGAAGTTCCGTGGCGTTGGCGCTGTCGAGAAGGCTCACGAGGAGCGCTATAACAAGCTCGTCGAGCGCATTGAATCGGGCGAGGTATTTGAGCGCGAGGGCGTAAAGGTGTGGAAGTGCCTGAACTGCGGGCACCTGCATGTTGGTGCCAAGGCGCCCGAGGTGTGCCCGGTTTGCAACCATCCCAAGGCGTACTTTGAGGAGCAGGTGGTGAACTACTAGCGCGTGGCGCTGGCTGCTGCGGAGCGCAGGGCGGGGAAGTACCTTTGCCTCTTGCTCACGGCTCCGCAGGGCAACTGCCGGCCTCGCCGCTCCGGGCGTCAGAACTGCGGCGCATCCCTCTCGCTCACGGCTTCGCAGAGTCGCGCGAGGCAAAGGCATGCGCCGCGGTTCTGACGGCGCGGGCTTGCCAACGAGTTTTGGCTAATAGATTAGTTTGTGTGCCGCCCCTTTTGGGGCGGCACGTTTTGTTTGGGGTCCCTGTCTTCACAATTTCCGTCAAGCTTTTGGTTAGGTTTTGGTCGGATGGCGCAAGGGCGAGAGGGCAAAAGATTGCTGGCGAAAAAAAGCTCAAAGAAAGTGCTGGTAGGGGAGTTGTTGAACTTTTCGACAGTTGTCTGACAAAAGAATCTTTGCGGCTATTGCCGCGGATTTCATTGCCGCGGCCGCGATGGTGCGGGATGCTGGGCGCAAGCATCGAATGCTCCTATTGAGGAGGCCAACATGGATCTGTTTCTTGAGACCCCGCAGCAACAAGCCGAGCGCATGCTGCGCCAACAGCAGCGGCTTATGGAGATGCAAATGCAAGGGGCAGCCGTCCAGCCTCCTGCGCAAAACGCCGCGCCCGCGGTATCGCCTGCGGGTGAGGTGGATCCAGGAGCCTATTCCGTACAGCAAGATTCATATGCGCAGGAGCTTGCGTTCGACAAGCGTCGTGCGCGTCGCCGTCGCTGGGCCCAGCGCCTGCGTACGCTGGCGATGATCGTGCTGATCCCGTTGGGACTCGCGGCAATCTTCTTGGCCTCATATGCCCTCACGTGCATTCTCAACGGCGCCTCGCCCAGCGAAGTGCTCCAACATTTGACAGCTCTCGGCCAGCGCCTGGGCGATGTCGTAACAACCGTCCGCGCCGGCTGGGAGAGTTAGCGTTTGTCACATTAGGACTTCTAGGGTGCAGGGATTATCGCCACGAGTAGAATTCTTGCATCCTGTGGGTCCTGTCGTGCGACTGAATAGTATTATTGATGATGATTAATAATAAGATTTGCTATGCATAAGCAGGATTTAGAGCAGACTCTTTTGGGTATTGACGAAGAGGCGGAGCTGGAAATAGGTCCAAGAGACGATAGACCGAGCGTTGTATTGGTGGGAGGGAGCGCCTTCATGCTTAACGATGTGACGAATCGGTCGGTTACACATGACATTGATGTGTTTGAGGCAGACAGGTGCCTCCGCGAGATCATAGCTCGATATCCCGAGGTGAATGGTATGGCGGTGGCATATTGTAATCAGATGCCATTCAATTACGAAGATCGTTTGATTCCCTTGGATATTGGGGCGCGTTTTATCAGGTACTTTACGCCATCCTTGGAAGACTTAGCGGTAATGAAGCTCTATGCTTACCGTCCGAACGACATCGTCGATCTGCATAGCCAGGCATTCGTTGACCGACTTGATTGGGGACTGCTCGAACGGCTTATATTCGACGAGGGCGAGGCGCTGGCGTCGTCGCCTTCGGAGCGGAGTTATCAAGAGATGGTCTGCGCATACAGGCAATACAAAAAGGAGGTGCTCGGTTGAATCTGACCTTTGAGGGATTCTTAAAAGGCTATTGCCGAGAGCTATCCGGACAGCAGTCGCTCAGTTTTAGAAAACTGGTTAAGCAGGCGACGACGGTTGCGCCGCGCGTGGCGGAGCCCCTGTTTTTGCTCGCTTTGGCGCAGGGTAAAGCCGAATACGTTCTGGGCTTATCCGAGGGTTCGTGGATGGAAGAGGGTTACCGAGGCGTTTTGTCCTTGTACGCCCAAACGGGTAGCCTGGCATCTCTATGCGCCGAGGACAAACTCCCTAATCGTTATGCCAACGTTTGGCGTGCGTATAGAGCGGTGAAGGAAAAGCCAGTGGCGGACAGAAGGATCAACGCTCTGATGCGAAAAAGAACGTTGGGAGCGCTAGGGGAATCGGGCGTAACGCGCTACGGTCTCTGCCGCGATTTGAATCTGAATAAGGGAAACGTGTACGCATACTTAGCCGGCGATGACTCAAAGGTGAGCAGGGAGACGGCGCGCCGCATTATGGAATATGCGGAGGAGAGGGGCGCCCAAGAAGGGGCCGGGCGCCCGGTGCGTGTGGCGGGGTAAGATTGATCGCGGTTTTGTTTGATGATCGATTGGGTTTTGTTAGGCGGAGTCTATGTCTGCTGTTGATATTGTGCTGGTCGTGATCGCCTTGGTAGCGGTAGGAGTGGCTGTGGCTTGCGCCCTGCAGCTCAAGGGCGTCCGCGCCGAGCTGCGAGAGCGCAGCGATGGCGGTGCGGAGGCGATGGCGGCACTCGAGCAGGTCAACAACGCGCTCGATGCCCTGAACGTCGCGTTGGCAGAAACCCGCCGCACGGCCAATGCCATCGCGCAGCAGCAGACGACAGATGCGGCCGTGGAGCAGCAACGTTACCTGAACATCGCACGCGAGTTTTCGCAAGCTGGTGACCGGATGGATGACTTGCGCCGCGAGACGGCCCAACAACTCGGTGCCAACCGCGAGGGCATCGAGCACCGCCTGGACAAGGTGCGCGAGACGGTCGATGCCCAGCTGGGTGCTATCCGCAAAGACAACAACGTGCAACTCGATCAGATGCGCGCGACGGTGGACGAGAAGCTCTCCCGCACGCTCAACGATCGCCTGTCGGCATCGTTTAAGCAGGTGAGCGACCAGCTCGAGGCCGTGTACAAGGGCCTGGGCGACATGCAGTCCATCGCCACCGGCGTGGGCGACCTTAAGCGCGTGCTGGGCAACGTAAAGGCGCGTGGCATTTTGGGCGAGGTGCAGCTGGGTGCAATCCTGGCGGACATCCTTACACCCGACCAGTATCTGGAAAACGTCGCCACCAAGCCCGGCGCCTCGGAGCGCGTTGAGTTTGCCGTCAAGCTGCCGGTAGACGAGGACGATCCCGTGCTGCTGCCGATCGACTCCAAATTCCCGGGCGATGCGTACGAGCATCTGCTCGACGCCCAGGAGTCGGGTGACGCTGAGGCCGTCGCCGCTGCGCGTAAGACGCTCGACGCCATGGTCAAGCGCGAGGCCAAGGACATCTGCGAAAAGTACCTGAGTGTGCCGGCAACGACCAACTTTGGCATTATGTTCGTGCCGTTTGAGGGGCTGTACGCCGAGGTTGTCAGTCGTCCGGGACTTATCGAGACCCTGGGCCGCGACTATCACGTCAACGTTGCCGGTCCCAGCACCATGGCGGCTATCCTTAACAGTCTACAGATGAGCTACCAGACGTTTAGGCTGCAAAAACGCACCGATGATGTGCTGCGCGTGCTTTCTGCCGTCAAGGCCGAGCTGCCGCGCTATCAGGCGGCGCTGCGCCGCGCTCAGCAGCAAATCGAGACCGCGGGAAAGACGGTCGAGGGCATCATCACCACGCGCACCAACGTCATGGAGCGCAAGCTCAAGGACATCGACGCGCTGGAAGACGCCGACCAAGCTGATGAGATCTTGGGACTCACGCCCGCGGGCCTTCTCACAGACCAAGAAGACGAGGAATAATTACAACAAGACGGTGGGGCGCCGGCGCAAACGCGGGCACCCCGCTGCTTTTCGCATCGTGCTTGCCTGAAGTGCGCTTTAGTATGCAACAATGACGTTTAGCCCCGCCAGATGTGAAAGGAAGCCCATGTCACAGAGAAGCACCAGTCCGCTCAAACGCTCAACCGTGCGCCGCACGCTACAGCGTTTTTGGGACGTCACGCGCACGCAGCCGCTGATCGTCTTTCTCTCGGTGCTCTCGTCGGCGGGCTACATCTTTTTGCTCACGTTTGCCAACACCTACGTGATGGCGCTTATCGTCGACCGCGTCCAGGCCGGCCCCGTGGCGGGCGACCGGGTGTTTGAGGTCTTTGGCCCCTACATTCTGGCGCTCGTGCTCGTTAACCTAGTGGGCCAAATCCTCTCCAAGCTGCAGGACTACACCGTCTACAAGCTCGAGATTGCGGGTAACTATCACTTGGCGCGCCTGTGCTTCGACACGCTCTCCAATCAATCCATGACATTCCACACCAGCCGTTTTGGCGGATCGCTTGTGAGCCAGACGAGCCGTTTTATGAGCGGCTACACGGGGTTGGTGGACGTGACGGTGTATTCGCTCATCCCCACTGTCACCTCGGTTGTCTGCACGGTGGCGGCGCTCGCTCCGGTGGTACCGACGTTTACCGTGATCCTGGTGGGCATTATGGTCGTCTACATTGCGTTTGTCTGGCTTATGTATAAGCGCATCATGCCGCTTTCGGCCGCGACGTCCGCCGCGCAGAACAAGCTGTCGGGCGTGCTTTCCGACGCGGTCACGAACATCCTGGCCGTCAAGACCTGTGGGCGCGAAGACTTTGAGCGCGACCTGTTCGATGCTGCCGACCGCGCCGCGCGCGACGCCGAGACGGTTTCGATGCACGCCATGATGCAGCGCAACTTTACGACCTCGGGCCTTATCGTCATTACCATGGCCGTGGTGAGTGTGTTTGTGGCGGGCGGCAACGCGTGGTTTGGCATCTCGGCCGGCTCGCTTGTCATGATCTTTACCTATACGTACAACCTCACCATGCGTCTGAACTACGTAAGCTCCATGATGCAGCGCATCAATCGCGCGCTCGGCGATGCGGCCGAGATGACGCGTGTGCTGGACGAGCCGCGTCTGGTGGCAGACGACGAGAACGCTCCCGAGCTCAAGGTGGGCGAGGGCGCGATTGATTTTGAGCACCTGAGCTTTGCATACCGTGACGCCGCGGCGGGCGAGAGCGTGTTCGACGACCTGACACTCCATGTGGCGGCGGGTCAGCGCGTGGGCCTGGTGGGCAAATCGGGCTCGGGCAAGACGACGCTCACCAAGCTGTTGTTGCGCCTGGACGACGTACAGGGCGGTCGCGTACTCGTGGACGGTCAGGATGTCTCGCGCTGCACGCAGCAGAGCCTGCGTCGCCAGGTTGCCTACGTGCCGCAGGAGGCGCTGCTGTTTCACCGCTCCATTCGCGAGAACATCGCCTACGGCCGCCCCGACGCCACCGACGAACAGATCCGCGAGGCGGCCCGCTTGGCCAATGCCCTGGAGTTTATCGACCGCCTGCCCCGGGGCTTTGACACCATGGTGGGCGAGCGCGGCGTTAAGCTTTCGGGGGGCCAACGCCAGCGCGTGGCCATCGCCCGTGCCATCCTCACCGACGCGCCGATTCTGGTGCTCGACGAGGCGACCTCTGCCCTGGACAGTGAGTCCGAGGCGCTGGTGCAGGAGGCGCTTGAGAACCTGATGCGCGGCCGCACCTCTATTGTGGTGGCACATCGCCTGTCCACCGTGGCGGCGCTCGACCGCATCGTGGTGCTGGCGGACGGCGAGATTGTCGAGGACGGTACGCATGCGCAGCTTGTTGAGGCAGGCGGCGAGTACGCAAGCTTGTGGGGCCGCCAGACCGGCGCATTTTTGGAGGCGTAAAGACCCCATACGTGGGACAATCGTGCCCATAGGTAAGTTATGCCGCCAATCCGAGGAGTCGTTATGCCACGCGAGACCAATGCCGCCAAACGCGAGCGCGCCGTTGAGGTGTGCGAGCGCCTCAACCGTCGCTATGGCCCGGTTGAGTGTTTTTTGGACCACGAGAATCCCTATAGGCTGCTCATAGCGGTGTTGCTCTCGGCGCAGACGACCGACGCGCAGGTCAACAAGGTGACGCCGAAGCTGTTTGCCCAGTGGCCCACGCCCGAGGCCATGGCGGGGGCGAGCGTTGCCGATGTGGCAGATACCATTAAGTCGCTCGGCTTCTATAAGAGCAAAGCCAAGCACGCCGTGGAGGCCGCACAGATGATCGTCGCCGATTACGGCGGCGAGGTGCCGGCCGACATGAAGGAACTCGTCAAGCTGCCGGGCGTTGGGCGCAAGACGGCGAACATCGTGCTCAACGTGGGGTTTGGCATTGTCGAGGGCATCGCGGTCGATATGCACGTCAACCGCATCGCGCACCGTCTGATGCTGAGTCCCAAGACGCACGCCAAAGAGCCGCTCAAGACCGAGCAGGATCTGCTCAAGATCTTGCCGCACGAGTATTGGGAGTCGGTCAACCACCAGTGGATCACCTTTGGCCGCGAGATCTGCGATGCCCGCAAACCCAAGTGCGACGAGTGCCCACTGGCAGACCTTTGCCCCAGCGTACGGATGGTGTAATAGCTTTTTGCAAACTTTTTTGCAAAAAAGTCTCAAACCTTAGATATAGCTTGGTTGCGCAATCTTTTGAGTTTTTTCTCGGCTTGAATTAACCATGCAATTCAAATGTCTTCTTTCGCGAAGTGGTCGCGGAGAAGCAAGTCGGGAAAGGACGACCACATGAATAGGAAGCTTAACGCTGCTATCACAGCCGGTCTGAGCTTGAGTATGGTGCTCAGCTCTACGCCGGTTGCTGCTATCGCGGCGGAGACTACTCAGGACACAAGCGGGGAGGCGGCGGCTGCGGCTGCCACTGGCGTAAAGCAGGTTATCTTCATTGCTAACGGGGGCACTTTTACTAACGGAGACCCCAACCAGCGTTATTCGACGAATGAAAACGGCGAGATTAATCAGCCCGCTTCTCCGGTGCGCGATGGATACGTCTTTGACGGCTGGTATTATGACAGCAGTTTTACCAATGCTGTCGATTTTTCCCAGCCCCTTCAGGGCGGTGCAGATCACTTCGTGCTGTTCGCCAAGTGGACTGAGGCTTCCTCGAAGGTGCTTAATGTAACCTACAATGCCAATGGCGGTCAGTTCGCCGACGGCAAAGACGTCATGCAGGGCCAGACTGACAGCGATGGTATTGCTTGTCAGCCGCTTGCCCCCACGCGTGACGGCTATGTGTTTGCCGGTTGGTATTATCACAGCAATGGAACCGACCAGGTTGACTTCAACCAGCCGATTGTCGGTAGCGGCAAGAATGTGAACCTTTTCGCCGCTTGGACGCCTGCGAAGCAGGACAAAACTGTCGATATCCTCTATGTTGCCAACGGCGGTACGTTCTTCGACGGCAAAGATACTATGCAGGTCGTAACCGATACTAACGGTATCGCACGCCTGCCGCTTCAGCCAACCCGCGAGGGCTATGACTTCCTTGGTTGGTCGTACGATCGCGACGGAAATGATCCCGTCGACTTCACGAAGGCTATCGTTGCGGGCAGCGGTCACGCGACCCTTTATGCCCAGTGGAAGCAGAACAACGAGAAGACGGTTCTCTATGTTGCCAATGGTGGCGCTTTCGCCGATGGCAATGAGACCATGGAGGGCGTTACCGACAGCAACGGCGTCGCCCGCCAGCCCCTGGCCCCGACCCGCAAGGGCTACACCTTCACCGGCTGGACCTACGACCGCGAGGGCACCGATCCTGTCGACTTCACCAAGCCTATCCCGGGTAGCGGTCAGCACGTTACGTTCTTCGCTCAGTGGGCAGAGCTTGCTAACAATGAGAAAGACGTCCTCTACTTCGCCAACGGCGGTGTGTTCGCTGATGGCAACGAAGTTCTCCAGGGCGTGACCGATGCCGACGGCGTCGCCCGCCAGCCCCTGGCCCCGACCCGCGAGGGCTACACCTTCACCGGCTGGACCTACGACCGCGAGGGCACCGATCCTGTCGACTTTGATAACCCGCTCGTCGGCGGTAGCAAGCACGCTACCCTTTATGCTCAGTGGAATGCCGTTGAGAAGGACAACTCCATCGACGTCCTCTACTTCGCCAACGGCGGTGTGTTCTTC